>Ga0100390_10002360_pt1 | contig 16720 bp, 10 predicted proteins | sample CryGeymeta201514_FD_81540 | JGI IMG/M metagenome (GOLD analysis project Ga0100390, IMG submission 81540) | Groundwater microbial communities from Crystal Geyser aquifers in Utah, USA - Crystal Geyser metaG 2015-14 | ecosystem: Environmental > Aquatic > Deep subsurface > Groundwater | place... | reverse complement strand
GGACCGCCAACCACCTCGGTCATCTGGCCGTTGCTCAGCCCCACCTCCACCTCCACGGCAACCGCCTGGCCGGCGCGTAACACCCACACCCTGGGCCGGTCGTCGGGGTTGGCCTTGGGCGGGAGGGGGGAAGGCGCGCGGCGCGGGAAGCGCGGCACCATGGCACCGACCAGGCCGTTGCCCTTGGGCTTGGGCTTGGGGGTGGGCCCGGTGGGCGGGCTGTAGCGCAACGCCGCATTGGGGATCAGCAGCACGTCCGGGTGGTTGGCGGTGATGATCTCGGCGGTGGCGGTCATCCCCGGGCGCAGGCTGAGGTCGCGATTCTCGACCTGGAGCACCGCCCGGTAGGTCACCACTTGATTGGTGGTCTGCGCGCCGTAGTCGACGCGCAAGATGGCGGCGGGATAGCGACGTTTCGGATAGGCGTCGACGGTGAAGGTGGCCGGCTGGCCCGCGTCCACCTGCCCCACATCGGCCTCGTCCACGTCCACGTGCAGCTCCATCTGGGCGAGGTCCTCGGCGAGGGTGAACAGCACCGGGGCCTGCAACGACGCGGCCACGGTCTGACCGGGCTCCACCTTGCGGGCGAGGACCACCCCATCAATGGGCGCGCGGATAGAGCCCTTGAACAGGTTCGTTTGGTCGGACTTGAGGGTGGCCCGCCCCTGCACCACGCTCGCCTGGGCGCTGGCCTCGTTGGCCACTGCCCGTTGCAGGTTCGCCCGCGCGGTATCCAGCTCGCTCCCGGACGGCACCTTGCCGCCGGAGAGCTCGGCCACCTGCAGCAGGCGCGCCAGCGCCCGCCGGGCCTCCACCACCGTCGCCTGCGTCTGCTGTACCTGGGCCTCGACCGCGGCCAGGTTGGCCGCGGACCGGGCCACCGCATCCTCGAGCCGGGAGAGGTCGAGACGGGCCAGCACCTGGCCCTTCTTCACCCGGTCGTTGTCCTCCACGAACACCGCCTCGACGATCCCGGACAGCTCGCTGCCCACGTCGACCTGGTTGGTCGGCTCCAGCTTGCCGGTGGCCGAGACAATGACCGTGAGGTCGCCGCGCCGGACCTCCTCGGTCTGGTAGCGCACCGCCTCGCCCCCGTGGTCCGGCCGCAGGAAGAGAGAGCCCACCCCACCGGCAACCAGCGCGACCAAGAGCCACAGCCCGGGAGGCAGCCTCTGCCGACGGGTGCGGCCGGCCGCGACACCCAGGACCGCGGCGATCTCCGGTGGCTTCGTGACCCCTGGGTCGTTCATGGGCGCGCCTCGGGTTGCATCGTCTCCTCCGCGTCCACGGCCTCGCCCCCCGCCGACCCAACCTCGCGGGCGCCAGCGGCGGCCGTTCGGGTCGTCTCCTCCGGGGGGGTCGCCTCGCCCACCTGCGATGGGGTCGGTCCGAACGCCTCCCCCCCCGCCTCGTCCCAGCCGCCACCGAGGGCCTTGTAGAGCTGGATCAGGGCGGTGGCGACCTCGCCCTCGCTGGTCGCGAGGGCGTCGTCCACCGCCAGCCGGCTGGTCTGGGTATCCAGCACGGTCTGGAAGTCCACCAGACCGGCGGCGTATTGGCTTCGGGTCAGGGTGGCGGCGCGGGCGGCGGCCGCGGCCGCATCTTGCAAGGCTTGCCGGTGGTGGCGGCCGTTGGCCAGGGCGACCAAGCCATTTTCCACCTCCTCCAGGGCGGTGAGCACCGCGGCTTCATAGGCGGCCCGGGCCTGGTCGAGGAGCGCGTCCTGGATCCGTACCTCCTGGCGCAGGCGGCCAGCGTCGAAGATCGGCGCGGCCACCTGGGCGAGCAGCGAGCGCGTCGTCGCCTCGCCGCCGCTCAGGCCGCCCACCGTCAACGCCTGCAGACCGAGGGAACCACTCAGGGTGAGGGTGGGGTAGCGGTTCGCCTGGGCGACGCCGCGCCGCGCCGCCGCCGCTGCCACCTGCCGTTCGGCAACGCGCACGTCCGGGCGCTGGCGCAGGGTGTCGGCGGGGATGGCCACCCCCACCGCCTCCGGTACCACGGGGATCGCCCCCGGCTCGGCCAGCAGACGGTCCAAGCTGCCGGGCGGCTTGCCCAGCAGGATCGCCAGGCGGTGGCGTGCCGCCGCCAAGGCCGACTCCAAACCGGGGAGCTGGGCCCGGGTTTGTTCGGCCCGGGTACGGGCCTGATCCACGTCCACCACGGTGGCCAACCCGGCCTGGGTGCGCCATTCGGTGAGCTCGACGGTTTCGACCTGGCTCGCCAGGTTCGCCCGGACGATGGTGAGACGGCTCTGGGTCGTGCGCAGCTCCACATAGTTGCGCGCCACCTCCGCTGCCAGGGAGACCTGGGCCCCGTGCAGGCTCGCCTGGCTCGCCTCCAGATCGGCCTGTGCCGCGGCCGCGCCACCGCGCAGGCCGCCGAACAGATCCGCCTCCCAACGGGCGTCGAAGCCGGCGCTGTACAGGGTACGCGCGCCACTTCCGCCGGTCGCCCGGCTGGCCTGGGTGCGGCTGGCCGAGGGCGTGGCGGTGACCGCGGGCAAGAGGGTCGCCCCGGCCACCGCCCGGCGCGCGCGCGCCTCGTCGAGCCGCGCCGCGCTTCCCTGCAAATCCGGGCTGTTGGCCATTGCTTGGCGCACCAGGTCGGACAAGAGGGGATCGTCCAGGCGACGCCACCAGCGGGACAGATCCTCGGCGGGGTGGGGCTCCCCCGCCACCGCCTGACTCCAGGCGGCGGGGACCGCCCCGGCCGGCAACAGGGAGTCCGGCCCCCCCGCGCAGCCGCTCACTCCCAAGGCGATCGCCCACCCGGCCGCCAGGGCGTGGTCGCGAAACCGGCGGGGGAAGGGAAGAGGGGCCATGGGGGTGGAAAAAAGAGCGCGCCGGCGGGGCGCAGGATGGCAACACGAGCCTCCCCCTGCGCAACCACCGCCACCCGGAGCGCACCGAGCGCGCGCGCCGGCGGCAGACCGCGCCGAACCAGGGCGCCCCCACGCCGAAAAGGAAGGGGTAGGGGAAGGAGAAGTGGCAGGGGCAGGGGAGGGGCGCGGCCAAGGAGGTGGCCGCGCCCCGGTGCATGGCGCGCCCGGCCGGCAACCTGAACCCCCCTCCCCCAGGACCCACTCCCCACCCGCGCCGCCTGAACCTCCGCGACCGGGGGTGGCGTGGCGGGCTTGCCACCCCCCCGAACGCCGGCCTGCCCCTCCGCCGCCCTGATCGGGAGGGGGAGGCCACCTCCCCCCCCTCGCTACGCGAACAAGGCGCCGGCTGGCTCACCCCCCGTGGAGGGTGCTTCTCGCCCGCCATCCGACCGTAGGGAGGGACGGCTCCCTACGATCTACGGCCGCGGCCGCGCCCCCGCCACCGCCGCCGCGCCGGTGGAGAGGAGGAAGAGGAGGATGGCGACCCCGTTGACCAGCCCGCCCCAGGCGCGGGCGGGGAGAAAACCGCTGAGGTCGCCGGCGATGCGCGCCACCAGGGAGAGGTGGAGGAGCGCCAGGGGGAGGTAGAAGCGCGGGGAAAAGGGCAGGGGGCGGCCGAGGATGGCGGGGAAGATGATCGGCGCGTGGCCGAAGATCATCGCCATGACGAAGCCGAGAAAGACCGGGTGGAGGAGGAGGTCGTAGACCAGATCGCCGCCCGCTGGTGCGCCCACGACCAGGGTGAAGCAGCCGCCGGCGGCGAGCCAGGCGTAGCCGGAGAGGAGGCAGATCGCGACGAAGCGCACCAGGCCGTGCTGGCGCACCGTGTGGCGGGCGAGGTCGTAGCGGCCGAGCCACGCCGCGAGGGCCACCTCGCCGGCGCCAAGGAGGTGCCAGCCCACCTCGGGGGCGACGGCGGTGAGGAGGGTCCCGGCGAAAAAGAGGGCGGCGGCCACCACGAAGAGCCGCTCACCGAGTCGCCCCGGGGGGCGGAAGCGGCTCAGCTCCAACCGCTCGCCGGCGATGGTGAGGACGAGAAAGGCGAGCCACCACGCCACCACCTCGGCGACCTCCCAGCCGGCGAGCCAGAGGAGGTTGCCGGCCAGCCAGCAGGCCGCGCCCGCCCCCATGGTGGCGGTGTGTGGGGTGGGCTGGCGGACCCAGAGGGTGGCGTAGAGGGTGACCAGGCCGGCGGCCGCGAGGGCCATGGCAGTGGCCCCGGCCTCCCTGGGTAACCCCACCAGCAAAGCGAGGCCGCCGCCCCCGGCGAGGAGAGCCACCAGGTAGGCGCTCCGCCGCCCGACCGCCACCGCCCGCTCCAGGCAGATCACCGTGCCGAGGAAGCCGCCCGCCATGAGGGGGCCGTGGTAGGTGATCCAGCTCCCGGTGAGCAGGGGAAAACGCCAGTGAAGTCGCGCCAGGCCGCCGGCGAGGGCGGCGAGGAGGGTTGCCATCGCGAGGGCGAGGAGGGGGAGTCGGCGCCAGTGCATGGTCGTACCCGCCACCGTGGGGCGCTTCCGCCCCTACCCGCCCAGCGCCGCGCGCGCCGCGTCGTTCATCCGCGCCGGTGTCCATGGGGGCTCCTCCACCAGCTTGACCTGCACCCGCGTGGCCGCCGGGAGGGCGCGGCGGATTGTGGCCTCTGCCTCGCCCTGGAGGTGGCTGGACAGGGGACAGGCGGCGCTGGTCATGGCGAGGTCCACGGTGATCGCCGTTCCGTCCACGACTATCCCGTAGACCAACCCCAGGTCTACCACGTTGACCCCCACCTCCGGGTCGACCACCTCGCGCAGGGCCGCGCGCACCGCCTCCGGGGTCACCCTCGCCTCGCTCACCGCGCCCCCCACGGCGGCTCCAGGCGGGTGAGGATCGCCCGCGGCTCGACGCGCTCGATGAGGGTCGGCCACAGCTCCGCGGCGCCGGTGTCAAAGCAGGTGGCGGCGTTGGCGGTGGTGACGTGCCAGCCGCCGCCCCGCACCTCCGCGTCGAGCTGGCCCGGCCCCCAGCCGGCGTGGCCGGCATAGGCGTGGACGGTCACCCCGGGCGGGACCCCCTTGAGCAGGGCGAGGAGGGTGGTGAGCTGGCCGGAAAAATAGACCGAGTCGAAGAGAAGCCGCGCCTGGGCCGCGGGGAGCGGCGCGGGCGCGCGCACCAGCAGCCCCACCTGGTAGCGCGCCACCGGCCCACCCAGGTAGAGGTTGATGGAGAGGCGCTTGAGGGCGTCGATCTCCGGGATCGCCGAGGCGAACGGGACGGGGGTGGGGCGGTTGAGGATCAGGCCGGTGGCGCCGCTGGCGGCGTAATCCACCACCACGACCACCGTCTCGCGAAAACTGGGGTCGCGCAGATTCCGGCTCGCCACCAGCAGGCTGCCCGGCCGCAGCCCCGCGGCGGGCGGGGCGGCCGCACCCCCCTCGCCATTCGCCGGGGCGGGGACAAGGAGGGCGAGCCACAAGAGCGCCGCGGGCAGCGCGCGGCGGTGGGCGAGGCGCAAGGCGCTCATCCGCGTCCCATCTCCTCCAGCCGCCGGATCCGCTCCGCCATCGGCGGGTGGGTGGCAAAGAGGTTGCTCAGGCCGCCGCCGGCGAGCGGGTTGACGATGAACATGTGGGCGGTCGCCTGGCTCGCCTCCATCGGCGCCTGGCGGTTGGCGGACTCCAGCTTCTTGAGTGCCGCGGCGAGGGCGTGCGGGTCGCCACACAACCGCGCCCCGGAGGCGTCCGCCTGGTACTCGCGCGACCGCGAGATCGCCATCTGAATGAGCATCGCCGCGAGCGGCGCGACGATCATCATCGCGAGCAGGGCGAAGGGGTGCGAGTCACCGTCGCGGTCGCGCCCCCCGCCGCCGAACAGGGCCGCCCACTGGGCCATGGTGGCGAGGTAGGAGATCGCCCCGGCGAAAGTGGCGGCGATGGTGCCGGTGAGGATGTCGCGGTTGGCCACGTGGCTCAGCTCGTGGGCCATCACCCCCATGAGCTCGTCGCGCGTAAGCATTCGCACCAACCCGTCGGTGGCGGCCACCGCCGCGTGGGCTGGGTTGCGGCCGGTGGCGAAGGCGTTGGGGGTCGCCTGGGGGAGGGTGTAGACCTTCGGCATGGGCAGGCCACCGCGCCGGGTGAGGTCGCGCACCACCTCGACCAGCTCCCCGCCGGTGACCTCGCGGCCGCGGTACATGCGGATCACCATCTTGTCGGAGAACCAGTACGAGCCGAGGTTCATCACCCCGGCCAGGACCAAGGCGATCAGCGCCCCGCCGCGCCCGCCGAGGGCGTCGCCGGCCCACAGGAGGACCGCGGTGAGCAGGGACATGAGGAGGAGGGTGCGCAGGGTGTTCTTCATGGGGCTCCTTTCCCGCAAAGCCGGGGCCGGAGAGTCGGCCCGATGACGGGCGCAAATATGGGATGGCGCCGCGCTGAGCGCCACCCGCCGGCTCCCCGCGAGCCGCTTGGCCGCGCCGCGGCGGGGCGCCGAGCGGGGTGGACGATCGCTAAGGAGGTGATCGCGCCGCGCGCTCGGATCGCGGACCGTGTTGCCTAGGGCGCCGCCCCACCCGGCGCCACGCACGGTTCGCCCTCCGGACTCGCGCCCGCCGCGCCGCGGATCGATCGCCCAAGTCCGACCGCCGCCTGGCGCACCGCCGCCGCCTTTGTTCTCATCCCCCTCTGCGGCGGGGTTGTGCCGCGGCCCGCGGAGAAGACGCCATGCCCAATCTCGGAGTGAACATCGACCACGTCGCCACCGTGCGCCAGGCGCGCCGAGGTAGCAGCCCGGACGTGATGACCGCCGCGGTCCACGCCGAGATGGGCGGCGCCGACTCGATCACCGTCCACCTGCGCGAGGACCGGCGCCACATCCAAGAGGCGGACGTGCGCATCCTGCGCCAGTCCATCGCCACCCGCCTGAACCTGGAGATGGCCGCCACTGGCGAGATCCTGGCCATCGCCCTGGAGGTGGTCCCGAACCAGTGCACCCTGGTCCCGGAGCGACGCCAGGAGCTCACCACCGAGGGCGGCCTCGACCTCACCACCCACCACGACGCGGTGGCGGCAGCGATCGACCGCCTGCAAACCGCGGGGATCCCGGTCTCCTTGTTTATCGACCCCGACGAGGCGGCGGTGGCGGCGGCGGCGCACCTCGGGGCGCGGGCGGTGGAGCTGCACACCGGCGAGTACGCCGCCCACCCGGGCGAGGCGCAGCTCGACCGCCTCCGTCGCGCCCTGCACGCGGGGCTGGCGGCGGGGCTCACCGTCCACGCCGGCCACGGCCTCGACTACGACAACGCCGGACCGCTCGCCCAGCTCCCCGGCTTCTCTGAGTTCAACATCGGCCACGCGATCATTTGCCGCGCCCTGTTCGTCGGCCTGGTGGAGGCGGTGGCGGAGATGAAGCAGTTGGTGCGCTACAACGGCCACGACCCGCGGGGCATCCGCGGCAACCGGCCGCCGCGGCGGTAAACGGTGGCCCGCCGGGCGCGCTGCCTCGATCCCGCCTCGCCCAGCGCCTCGAGGTCGGCGCCTCCTTGAGGCGCCCGCGCGCACGCTTCTTGGCGATTCGCGCCGCGCGGCGGGTGTGCCCCCTCTAGTAGCGGTAGTAGTCCGGTTTGTACGGCCCCGCCACCGGCAGGTTGAGGTAACGGGCCTGCTCGGCGGTGAGGGTGGTGAGCTTGGCGCCGAGCTTGGGGAGGTGCAGGCGCGCCACCCTCTCGTCGAGCTGCTTGGGGAGGGTGTAGACCTTCACCGCGTACCGCTCCGGGTGGGTCCACAGCTCGATCTGGGCGAGGACCTGGTTGGTGAACGAGTTGGACATGACGAAGCTCGGATGTCCCGTGGCGCAGCCGAGGTTCACCAGGCGGCCCTCGGCGAGCAGGATGATCCGCTTGCCATCCGGGAAGACCACGTGGTCCACCTGCGGCTTGATGTTGTCCCAGGGGAGGTCGCGGATCGCGGCAACGTCGATCTCCGCGTCGAAGTGGCCAATGTTGCAGACGATCGCCTGGTCCTTCATCCGCTCCATGTGGGCACGGGTGATGACGTTGCAGCAGCCGGTGCCGGTCACAAAGAGGTCGGCGACCGCGGCCGCGTCGTCCATGGTGGTCACCTCGTACCCCTCCATCGCCGCCTGCAGGGCGCAGATCGGGTCGATCTCGGTAATCAGCACCCGCGCCCCCTCGCCGCGCAGGGACTGGGCGCACCCCTTGCCACGTCGCCGTAGCCACACACCACCGCGATCTTGCCGGCGATCATCACGTCGGTGGCCCGCTTGATCCCGTCGAGGAGCGACTCGCGGCAGCCGTAGAGGTTGTCGAACTTCGACTTGGTGACCGCGTCGTTGACGTTAAACGCCGGGATGCGGAGGCTCCCCTGGCGCTCCATCTCGTAGAGGCGATGGACACCGGTGGTGGTCTCCTCCGACACCCCCCGCACCCCCTTGAGTAGCTCCGGGTGTTTCTCGTGCATCACCTGGGTGAGGTCACCGCCGTCGTCGAGCAGCAGGTTCGGGTGCCAGTCGCCGGGGCCGCAGATCGTCTGCTCCACACACCCCCAGTACTCCGCCTCGCTCTCCCCCTTCCAGGCGAAGACCGGAACCCCGGTGGCGGCGATCGCCGCGGCCGCCTGGTCTTGGGTGGAGAAGATGTTGCACGAGCTCCAGCGCACCTCCGCGCCGAGGGCGGTGAGGGTCTCGATGAGGACCGCGGTCTGGATGGTCATGTGCAGGCAGCCAGCGATCCGCGCCCCGGCGAGGGGCTGCTGGCCCGCGTACTCCGCGCGCAGGGCCAGCAGGCCGGGCATCTCGGTCTCGGCGATGGCGATCTCCTTCCGCCCCCAGCCCGCGAGGGCGAGGTCGGCAACTTTGAAGTCGGGGGTGGCGGTAGGGGTGCGCATGGGTTCGGTCTCCGGAGGAGGGAGGGTCAAGGGTCCGGGGCCAGGGGTCAGGGGTCAGGGGTGGGGGGTGGGGGGTGGGAGGAAGGATGGCCGCGACGCGCCCCGCAGATTAGGGCGTGGGGGTTGCCCATGGCGTTTCGGTCGACCCGCGCGCCGACCTCGCCCCCGCCCCTCCTCCCTCCCCGCCGGTTCAGATCTTGCACGCGGTCCGCAGGTCGGCGACCCGGTCGGTGCGCTCCCAGGTGAAGCCGGGGCCGGTGATCGTGCGGCCGTCGTGGTGGTCGTTGTAGTCGACCCAGGTGATCTCCTGGCACGGCCGGCCGAAGTGGCCGTAGGCGGCGGTGGGCTGGTAGATGGGGCGCAGCAAATCGAGGGTGCGGATCATCATCGCCGGCCGCAGGTCGAAGACCTCGCGCACCGCCTTTTCCAAGATGGTGCGCGGAACCTGCTCCGTGCCGAAGCCATCCACCAGCACCGAGGTGGGCTCGGCCATCCCGATCGCATAGGAGACCTGCACCTCGCAGCGCGCCGCGAGCTTGGCGGCGACGATGTTCTTGGCGATGTAGCGCGCCATGTAGGCACCCGACCGGTCCACCTTCGACGGATCCTTGCCGGAGAAGGCGCCGCCGCCGTGGCGGCCGACGCCGCCGTACGAGTCGACGATGATCTTCCGGCCGGTGAGGCCGCAGTCGCCCTGCGGCCCGCCCACCACGAACCGGCCGGTGGGGTTGATGTGGTAGTGGATCTGCTCGTCGTCGATGAACTCCGCCGGGATCGCCCGCTTGATGACCCGCTCGATCATGTCCTCGCGGATCTCCGCGAGGGTCACCGTGTCGGCGTGCTGGGTGGAGACCACCACCGTGTCGACGCGCACCGGCTTGCCGTCCTCGTACTCCACGGTCACCTGCGACTTGCCGTCCGGGCGGAGGTAGTCGAGCTCGCCGTCCTTGCGCACCTGCGCCAGCCGCCGGGTCACCTCGTGGGCGAGGTGGATCGGCATCGGCATCAGCTCCTCGGTCTCGTCGGCGGCGTAGCCGAACATCAGCCCCTGATCGCCGGCGCCCTGCAGCTCCTCGCGCTCGCGGTCGACCCCCTGGGCAATGTCGTGCGACTGCTCGTCGATGGAGGTGACCACCGCGCAGGTCTCGAAGTCGAAGCCGTAGTGGGCGGAGGTGTAGCCGATGTCGCGGATGGTGCGGCGGACAATCTTCGGCACGTCGGCGTAGGCGGTGGTGGTGATCTCGCCGGCCACGAACGCCATGCCGGTGGTCACTAGGGTTTCGCACGCCACGTGGGCGTGCGGGTCGTCGGCGAGGAGGGTATCGAGGATCGCATCGGAGATTTGGTCGGCCACCTTGTCCGGGTGGCCCTCGGTGACGGACTCGGAGGTAAAGAGGTAACGCTCGCCCATGGGGGGTCTCCTACAACGGGGAATCGACCCGTGCCCAATCGGCCACGGGGAGGGTGAACGCTAGGCAAGGCGGCGCGACGGCGCAAGCACAGAGGGGCGGGGCGGCGCTTGTGGCAGAGGGGATCCACGGAGAGAGAAGACGATCTATTCCCTTGTTTCCGCCCCTCCACAGAGGGGAGAGGAGTCATCAGCGGTCCGCTTCCAGCTCTCGGTGGTCTGCATCTCGGATGGAGATTGGGTGCGACCGGGGGCCAGCAGTGGTTGGCATGGGTTTCACCACGATGCGCAGGCAGGGGAGGGGTGGGGGTGGTTTGTCGCCGTGGCTGCCCACGGGCCGATCGCGGTGGCCACTCCTCCGACCCGGACCACGGAGGACCACCCTGCTCCCGTTGCGCCGTTTCGCGCCCGCGCCGCCTCCCCCTATACTGCGCCGTTCCGCCCCGTCCATCGCCGCGGCTGGAAGACGCACCTCTCGCCCCCACCCGCCCGTGCTCGCCGCCGCTCGTTTGTCCGCCATGGCCCTTCGCTCCCTCGCCCGCCAGAAGGTGGTCTGCTTCGACGGCGCGATGGGGACGTCGCTCCAGCGGCTGGGGCTCACCGCCGACGACTTCGCGGGCAAGGAGGGGTGCAACGAGCTGTTGGTGCGCACCCGGCCGGAGGTGGTGGCCGCGGTCCACGCCTCGTTTCTGGAGGCGGGCGCCGACGTGGTGGAGACGAACTCCTTCGGCGCCCTACCCACCGTGCTGGCCGAGTACGGCCTCGCGGACGATGCCTTCGACCTCGCCCGCCGCGCCGCGACGCTCGCCCGCGAGGTGGCGGCCAGCTTCGCCACGCCCGCGGCGCCGCGCCTAGTGGCGGGCTCCATGGGGGGCGGCACCAAGCTCCCCACCCTCGGCCACATCCGCTTTCGCGACCTCGCCGCCGGCTACACCACCCTCGCCCGGGGGCTGATCGCCGGCGGCGCGGACCTGCTTTTGATCGAGACCGCCCAGGACCCCCTGGCGGTGAAGGCGGCCCTGGTGGGGGCGCAAGCGGCGATGGCGGCCGAGGGGCGGGAGGTGGAGGTGGCGGTCTCGTTCACGGTGGAGACCACCGGGACGCTCTTGGTGGGCACCGAGATCGGCGCCGCCTGGGCAATCGTCGATCCGTACCCGGTGGCGATGGTGGGGATGAACTGCGCCACCGGCCCGGCGCAGATGTCCGACCACCTGCGCACCCTGTGCGCCGAGTCGGACCGGCTGATCTCTTGCTTCCCCAACGCCGGCCTGCCGGAGAACGTGAACGGCGAGGCGGTCTACCCCCTCACCCCGGCGGACCTGGCCACCGCGCTGGCCCACTTCGTCCGCGACCTCGGGGTGAACGTGGTAGGCGGCTGCTGCGGCACCACCCCGGACCACATCAAAGCGATCGCCGCGGCGGTGGCCCACCTCACCCCGAAGGGCCGCACCCCGCACTTTGCGCCGTCGGCCTCTTCCCTCTACACCGCCCAGCCCCTGGCCACCGAGCCGCCGCCTTCGATCATCGGCGAGCGGCTCAACGCCAACGGCTCGCGCGCCTTTCGCGACCTCCTGCAAGACGAGCAGTGGGAGGCGATGGTGGCGATCGCCCGCGCCCAGGCGCGGGAGGGCGCCCATCTGCTGGACGTGTGCGTCGCCTACGTGGGGCGGAATGAGGCGCGCGACATGGAGGAGCTGGTCCGCCGCCTGAACACCGCCGCCACCCTGCCGCTGGTGATCGACTCCACGGACGAGCTCGTCTTGGAGGAGGCCCTGGCGCTCTGCTCCGGGCGGGCGGTGATCAACTCGATCAACCTGGAGGATGGCGAGGGGCGGGCGGAGCGGGTGATGGAGCTCGCCCGCCGCTTTGGCGCGGCGCTCATCTGCCTGACCATCGACGAGGAGGGGATGGCGAAGACGGTGGCGCGCAAGGTGGCGATCGCCGAGCGGATCCACCGCCTCGCGCTCGACCGCCACGGGCTCAGGCCGCACGACCTGATCTTCGACCCCCTCACCTTCACCCTTGGCTCGGGCGACCCGGCGTTTCGCACCGCTGGGGCCGAGACCCTGGAGGCGGTGCGCCAGATCAAGCAGAGCCTGCCCGGGGTGCTCACCGTGCTGGGCGTCTCCAACAGCTCCTTCGGCCTGACCCCGGCGGCGCGCCAGGTGGTGAACTCGGTCTTTTTGCACGAGGCGGTGGCCGCGGGGCTGGATTTGGCAATCGTCCACGCGGCGAAGATCGTGCCGGTGGCCAGGATCGACGAGACGGAGCGCGCCGCGGCCCTCGACCTGGTCCACGGGCGGAGCGACCCCCGCTGGCCCGACTCGGACCCCCTGCGCTTCCTCCTCGCCCACTTCGAGCACTGCCCGGCCGCCGCCCCCGAGGCGGAACGGCAGGCACGCGCGGCGCTACCGGTGGGCAAGCGGCTCACCGCCCGGATCGTCGATGGGGATTCGGTGGGGCTGGAAGCCGATCTCGACGAGGTCCTCGCCACCACCCCGCCGCTCACCATCATCAACACCGTCTTGCTCGACGGGATGAAGGAGGTGGGGCGCCTGTTCTCCACCGGTGAGATGCAGCTCCCCTTCGTCCTCGCCTCGGCGGAGGTGATGAAGCGGGCGGTGGCGCATCTGGAGCCGCACATGGAGCGGGCCGCGGGCACGGCGCGCGGCACCCTGGTTTTGGCGACGGTGAAGGGCGACGTCCACGACATTGGCAAGAACCTGGTGGACATCATCCTCACCAACAACGGCTACCGGGTGGTGAACCTGGGGATCAAGCAGCCGGTGGAGCAGATCCTTGCCGCCGCCGCCGACCACCACGCCGACGCGATCGGCCTCTCCGGCCTGCTGGTGAAGTCGACCCAGGTGATGAAGGAGAACCTGGAGGTGATGAACGAGCGCCACATCCGCCTGCCGGTGCTCCTCGGCGGTGCAGCGCTGACCCGCCGCTTCGTCGAGTCGGTCCTCGATCCCCTCTACGGCGGCCGCGCCTTGTACGGGCGTGATGCCTTCGACGGCCTCCAGCTCATGGACCGGATCATGGCCGGCGAGTTCGTGGCCGCGCCGCCGGCCGCTGCGGCCACCGCTGCGGCCCGTCCGGCCCCCGTCCCCGCGCCCACCCTCTTGTCCGCCGCGCCCACCGTGGCGCCGGCGGAGCACATCCCCACCCCCCCCTTCTGGGGGTCGCGGCTCGCCTACCCGCCGCTCCACGAGGTCTTTGCCTTTCTCAACGAGACCGCCCTGTTCAAGGGCCAGTGGCAGGTGCGCCAGGGCCAGCGCACGAAGGCTGAGTACGACCACCAGCTCGCCAGCCAGATTCGCCCGGTCTTCGAGACCCTGAAGGCGCGCGCCATCGCCGAGCGGCAACTCGTCCCGGCGGTGGTCTACGGCTACTGGCCGGCGAACGCCGATGGCGACTCCCTGGTGGTTTTCGACCCGGACAGCGGCGCGGAGCGCCTGCGCATCGCCTTCCCGCGCCAGGCCACCGACCCGCGCCACCTCTGCCTCGCCGACTACTTCCTGCCGCTGGCCGCGGGCCGGCGCGACGTGGTGGCGATCCAGGTGGTGACCGTGGGCGGCCACGCAGCCGAGGTGAGCCGGGCCCTGTTCGAGTCCAACCAGTACCAGCAGTACCTCTACTTCCACGGCCTGATGGTGGAGACCGCCGAGGCCCTCGCCGAGTACTGGCACCGGCAGGTGCGCCAGGAGCTCGGGATCGCGCACGCCGACGCGTCGGCGATCAAGGCGCTCTTGCACGCCAACTACCAGGGGCGCCGCTACTCCTTTGGCTACCCCGCCTGCCCCGACCTCGCCAGCCAAGTCCCCCTCTTCGCCCTCCTCGACGCGGCGCGGATCGGCTTGCAGCTCTCGGAGGAGCCCCAGATCCACCCGGAGGCCTCCACCGCCGCCCTCATCTGCCACCACCCGGCGGCGACCTACTTCGATGTGGAGTGACCGGAAGGGGGGAGGGTCGATGGAGGGCGCGGGGTGCAGGTGCCTTGCGCCGGGGCGCCTCGCCAAGGGAGGGAAGAGAGACCCCTTGCGCCTTGGCGTCCTGGCGCCTTGGCGTTTTGCAGGACGGGGAGGGGGGGTGAAGGACCCCAGCCACGGAGTCGTCCACCCCCCGGCAAACGACTTACCGCAAAGACGCAAGGACGCCAAGGCGCAAAGCGGGGCGATCGGTCGCGACCTCGGCGGCGCTGCCTGGGTGCACTCCCGGCGGAGCCGGTCGCCCACTCCAGCGCGTTTTTCGTCTCCTCCCCCTCCACGCTTCGTGCCCATGGCCGGCCCTCTCTACAAAACATCTTCCCATCGTGACCTCGACGCCGCCGGGGACGCGGGGGGGTGCGGAACGGAGTCAGTTGGACGTTGCCGATTCTCGCGACCGAAGGCGGGCTCGATCCCGGACGGGGGGGGGTGCGCGGCGCATCATCGGGCTAGTGCGCCGAAGAACGGGGCTTGCTCCACGCCCCGCGCCGCGTCGTCGCCGAGATCTGCTGCTGCTGCCATCGGGCCAAGGCCGAACGGCTCCCCTGCCCTGCATCGGCCGGCCGCCCCTGTTGTTGGCCGCCGTCCCTCCCGACTAGAGCCCCCCGCCGCCGGAACCCCCGCCCGCCCCCGCCGCTCCTGATCCTTTCCAGTCGCACCGTCCCCCGTCGTTCGCCATGGTCCCCCTCACCCTCGAGCTGTTGCGCCGCCACGTCGGCCCTGCCTTCCTCGAGCGCGGCCTCCTCGCGTTCCAGGCTGGAAGGGTGAACCTGAGTCCCGGTGAGGGGGGGCGGATCACCGGCCTGGTGGAGGGGGGGCGTGGCCGCCGCTTTACCGCCGAGATCACCGTCAGGGAGGCGGCCGGCGGCGAGGTCGCCCTCGACTCGTTGTGCACCTGCCCCCTCGGCACCGCCTGCCGCCACGTGGCGGCGGTGGGGCTCGCGACCCTGGGGGCCCATGCGGAGGTGGCTCCCCTCGCCACCGCCACCCAGGGGCGGGAGCGCGCCCACCGGTTCGCCGACTGGGAACGGGCCCTCGCCGGCGCGGTGCAGGCGGAGGTGATCCCCTTTGCGCCGCCGCCCCAGTGGCCCGCGCCGGTGGTGCAGGCGGTGGCGGAGGAGGCCGCTTACCTTCTCCTCGCGCGGGTCGAGGGGAAGCTGCGCCTGCGGGTGGTCTGCGCGCTGACCCCGGGCGGGGAGCGGCGACCGCTCCCCTTCCACCAGCTCCCGCGCATGCGCCTGGCCACCTCCGACCCCTTCGGCCACTACCTCCTCTCCGTGGTCGGGGCGCTGCGCGGCTGGGGGATCCATAGCTACCTAGAGCTGGAGGCGGCCACCGCCGGCTGGCTCGCCATCCAGGGGCTGGCCACTGGCCGCCTCCTCTTCGAGGACCCGAACGGCCCCCCCCTCACCGCCGGTCCCGCCCGCGCCCACGGGGTGGCGCTGGTGGAAGAGGACGACGGCTACCACTTCCACCTCACCTTGCCTCCCGAGGGCTTCGACCCCGAGGTCGGGGGGGAGTGGCCGTACGCGACCGGGCAACAGACCACGCCCGCCCCCGGGCTGGTCGCCCTGCCCACCGTGCCGCCCCTCTACCTCGACCGGGATCGCGGCGAGCTCGGCCCTCTGCTGACCCCGGTCCCGCCGCTGGCCCTCGCCTACCTCCTCACCGCCTCCCCGCCCCTCTCCCTGGAGGAGGCGATCCGCTTTGTCCAACGCTGGGGCGGCCGCACCTGGCACGCCCCCGGCCGCTTTCCGCCGCCGGTGGGCGACACGGCCCCGTGGGTGGAGGGCGCGGTTCCGGTGGTGCGCCTGGTGATGGAGGAGCATGCGTCGGACCGGCCCGGCGAGCTCCTGCCGCAGGTGGAGGCGATCCTCAGCTTTCGCTACCCCGGCGCGGCGCCGGTGGTCTATGGCACCGCCCAGGCGCCACGCCAGGTGGATGGCGACAAGATCGTGCGCCTAGTGCGCGCCCGCGCCTTGGAGGAGGAGATGGCGACCGCCTTACGCGCCGCCGGTTGGACCGAGGAGACGCGCCACGGCGCGACCCGCTTCCTCCAGCGCGACATCGCCGGCCACGTCCGCTTCTGCCAGGTCCACCTTCCGGAACTGGAGCGCCAGGGGTGGGAGGTGGAGAGCCACCTCACCACCTTGAAGGTGAGCCGCGAGCGCGCCGAGGTCCGCGGTACGGTGGCCACCCGCGACGCCGGCTTCGCCCTCGACCTCGCCGTCGGCCTCGGCGACGAACGGCTCGACATCACCCCCCTGCTCGCCGGCTACCGCGAGGGGGAGGAGGTGGGACGCAACCGGCGCGGCGAGCTCTTCTCCCTGCCCGCCGAGCAGCTCGATCGGGTCTTGGAGGTTCTCGAGGAGCTTGGCCAGGAGGGGCTCGACGAGCCGCTCTACCTGGAGCGCTACCGGGTGGATCAGATCGACGCCCTCGACACCGCCACCCAGCTCACCGGCGACGACACCTGGCGGGAGATCGCCGACGGGCTGCGCGACTTCACCTCCCTCACCCCGGTGGCCCTGCCCGCCGGACTCCATGCGACGCTGCG
>Ga0100390_10002342_pt1 | contig 16781 bp, 17 predicted proteins | sample CryGeymeta201514_FD_81540 | JGI IMG/M metagenome (GOLD analysis project Ga0100390, IMG submission 81540) | Groundwater microbial communities from Crystal Geyser aquifers in Utah, USA - Crystal Geyser metaG 2015-14 | ecosystem: Environmental > Aquatic > Deep subsurface > Groundwater | place... | reverse complement strand
CTGGTTACCCAGCCCAAAAGCAAAGAAGTTAAACCCAAAAGACCAGAACCGAGCAGAAGATCTAACTGGGCAATTACCTGGATGATTATATAAGTCACCGCTGCGCCGATAAGAGTAGCTAATCCCATATAAAAATAAATTTATCTTTAGATTATTTAATTATTGTGGCTTCGCCGCATAATTAAACTCTTATTATATATTTTAAAGTAGTTTAATTATAACACAACTTAAATTTAAGGGAAGGATTTGGTTAGCTTTATCCAATCGTCAACCTTTAGGGTTTCAGCTCTTTGCGAAGGATTGGTTTTATTTTTTAAAAGCCAATTTTTAATTTGTTCGCGATTAAGATTTAATCCGGTTGATAAATTATTTATCAATTGTTTTCTTGGATGGGAAAATCCTGCTTTGACAATTTTGAAAAATTGTTCGCGAAACTGACGCGAAACCGGAACGCGAAACTGACGCGGAATAATTTTAATAATAGCAGAGTCAACTTTTGGTTGAGGCCAGAAGGATTTTTTTGAGATATAGCTGATTATTTTTGGTTGGGCGTAAAATTGAACAGAGACAGCTAAAATGCTCATACGGGGAGGTTTAGCGCCTGCCTGCCGGCAGGCAGGGCAGATTCTTTGAGCTACCTCTTTTTGAACAATTAGAATCATTACTGAGGGAGGGTTCGGCATTTCTAAAAATTTTCTAATAACAGGATTGGCAAGATAAAAAGGCAGATTAGCTACTATCTTATAACCTTTAGTTTTGAGTTTTAAGTTGTAGTTTTGCGCTTTTAAGATGTCTCCTTTGATAATTTCTATATTTTTAAAATCTTTTAATTCTTCTCTCAAAATTTTAATCATTCTGGCGTCTTTCTCTACCGTTATTACCTTCTTGGCTTTTTGGGCTAATTCTTTAGTTAAAACACCTGTTCCTGGCCCGATTTCCAAAATTATATCCCCTTGTTTTATTTGAGCAGCCTTTATAATTTCTTTTACTGCGGTTTTATCAATTAAAAAACTTTGGCCTAAATATTTTAAAGGAAAACTCTGATGTTTTTTCAAAATTTCTTTAAGAGATTTGATTGTGGAAAAACTGCTTGACATTTTTAGTTAAAGATTTAAGCTAAATGTAAGAATAAGATTTTCTAAACCATAATATTTCTAAATACTCCAAAATTTTATCCTTAGAAAGGATTTTAAGCTGGAAGAAGTCATTTAGCCAACACCTTCACAGTCAAAATAGGCGGAAGGTTTTTTGTTTTCTTTTTGCCTTTCTGATTTTTTTGGTTTCAATTATATCTTATAACTATTTAACCTCAAGTCCAAGCGCTTATTTTGCTAAAATCTCTGCTTCTGAAAATAAATTAAATTTTATCAATATCGGGCCTACTGTCCAACCAGGGCCTGATTTGGTTTTAATAAAAGATGCCAGTCTAAAATTTTTTGCTTCTCCTGTCTTTATTAGCCCCCAAGTTTTAGGGACAATAATGGTTAGACCTGAAGAAGAAAAAGAAGAAAGAGATATTATTCAATATACAGTCAAAGAAGGAGATAGCCTTTTAAATATTGCCAAAAAGTTTGGAATAACCTTGGAAACTTTACTTTGGGCAAACGACCTTCAAAAAAGCAGTATTTTAAAATCAGGCCAAAAATTAGTTATTTTACCAGTTTCCGGGATAATGCATATGGTAAAAGCAGGAGAAAATATTAACCAAATTGCCAAAACTTACAGGGCAGAAGAAAAAGAAATCATTGATTTTAATGAACTATCCAAAGAAGGTGAAATTTTTGTAGAGGATATCTTGGTGATACCTGGAGGGAAGTTGCCTTCTCCCACTCCCCCAGTTATAGCTGGAACTTCAGAGACAGCCCTACCTAATAGTTATTTTATTATTCCCTGCCAAGGTAAAATTACTCAAGGTATTCACTTTTACAATGCTATAGATATAGCCAACCAGTGCGGCACCCCTGTTTTCGCCACTGCCGGCGGGAAAATTCAGGTAATTGATAATAAGTGGCCTTATGGAGGATATATCAGAATTTTACATCCCAATGGCGTGGTTACTTTATACGGTCATCTTTCCAAAATTATAGTTTCAACCGGTCAAAATATTTCTCAGGGTCAAGTTTTAGGCTACATAGGTAATACTGGTCGGACTATTGGCGCAACTGGCTGCCATTTACATTTTGAAACAAGAGGGGCCGTTAATCCATTGGCTAAATATTCAGTTGGAACTGTTTTGAATTTCAAATAATACTAAATTTAATAATAATTAGTTATTGTCATAGTCATTTAGTCACTCTCTCTGACGATACATCAGGGCTTCCCAAATGTGGGAGCTTGAAATTTTTTCTGAGTTTTCTAAATCAGCAATAGTTCTGGCTACTTTTAAGATTTTATGGTAGCCCCGAGAAGAAAGTTTCCTTAAATCAACAATTTTTTTTAAAATAGCTTTTGAATTACTGTCAATTTGGCAGTATTTTTCTATTTGGGGGATTTCCATTTCACTATTTATTAAGATATTTTGAGCTTTCTCAGTTTTAAATCTTTTTCCCTGGATTTCTCTTGCTTTTTCAACTTTTTCTTTAATCTTTTTACTTTCAGGTTCCTTTTGGGGAGCAGTTAATTTTTCAAATTTTATTTGGGGAACCTTTATAAAAAGGTCAATTCTGTCCATTAAGGGTCCAGAAAGCTTTCTTCTATATTTGGCAATCTGGGAGGGGGCGCAGGTGCATTCTTTTTCCGGGTCTCCGAAATAGCCGCAAGGGCAAGGATTGGTCGCTCCCACTAAAGTAAACTTAGCCGGCATAGTTGCTCGGTTCTTTGAGCGTAAAAGAGTAATTTCACCCTCTTCTAAAGGTTGTCTTAAACTTTCTAAAACATCGCGGTGGAATTCTGGGAATTCATCTAAAAATAAAATCCCCCTATGAGCCAAAGTAATTTCTCCAGGATAGGGAGGATTCCCCCCGCCAATTAAGGAAACTTCAGAGGAAGTATGATGGGGGGCTCTGAAAGGTCGGGTTTTTAAAAGGGGAACTTGCTTTGGAAGTAACCCGGCTACACTATAAATTTTAGTAACCTCCATCGCCTCCTGGAAAGAAAGAGAAGGTAAAATAGAGATAAGCGATTTAGCCAAAAGAGTTTTTCCTGCGCCCGGCGGACCCTCCATTAAAAGATTGTGGCCCCCTGCTGCTGTAACCTCTAGCGCCCTTTTAGCGTATTCCTGACCTTGAACCCAGCAAAGGTCCACCCTGTTTTTAAAATCTTTCTGGAGAAAATTTCCTTTTATCTTATAGGGAAGAATTTTTAACCTGCCCTCAAGATAGTCAATGACTTCTTTAAGGTTTTTCAACCCTATTGCTTTTATTCCCTTTACTACTGCTGCCTCTTTAACGTTTATTTCTGGAAGAATGATTTCTTTTAGTCCCTCCTGTTTTGCCCTCAAAGCTATTACCAGGACTCCTTTTACTGCCCGCAATTCTCCCTCCAGAGATAATTCCCCGACAAAAACTTTATTCTGAGGGTCAAATTTTGTTTGTCCTGAATTTAAAAGATAGGCCAGGGTAATAGGAAGATCATATAAGGTTCCTTCTTTTTTTAAATCAGCCGGAGCTAAATTTACTAAAACCTTTATTGCTTGCTGAGCCGGGCTTTTTAGCCTTGCGCTTTTAATAGCAGCTGAAATTCTTTCCCTTGATTCTTGAACAGCTTTATCTGGTAGACCAACAATATTAAAATACCTCAACCCGTATGAGGTATCTATTTCTACTGTTATAATTTCAGCCTCAAGCCCAACAATAGCAGCTGAGAAAACCTTAGAGGGCATTTTTATGCTACTTACATTTACTACAGGTTCTTGCTTCAGGAAAAATTTTTAATCTTTCCTTTGAAATTTTCCTGCCGCATTTTTCACAAATACCGTATTTATCCTTTTTAATACTTTGACTTCGCTCAGTATTAACCTCGAGTTTTGTCGAAAGGTTAATTTTTTCTAAAGCCAAATTAACATCTTTTAATCTTAATTCTAAAGTATATTCAATAGGCAATAAGCTTTCATACTCTTCTACTTCATTTGCTTCTTCTTCTATATTCCCTCCATCAAAATGAGGATAAAGGGTTTGCCAGTCTTTTTGCGAAACCTCACTTTTTTGGGCAAAACTTTTTAACTCTTTCTCCAAAGATTTCTTTCTTTCTTCTAATTTTTCTTTCATTTGTTCAATGAAACTTTTTTTCATAATTTAGATTATATCTAAGAAAAATAAAAGAATAGCTAAAATCATTCCCAAAATTATTATGATTGTTATTCTTATTAAAATTTTAAAAAAAAGGGAAGGTCTATTATTCATTTAAAGAAGTTTCAATATTTTTGATTTCTTCTCTTAATTTCTCATTTTTCTTAGAAATTTTTCGATACTCTTCCTTAATCTCCGCTTCTTTTATTTCTATCTTCCTCTTTTTATCTTCTAATTCCCATTTTCGTCTTTCTGTTTCCCTTCTTTGAGAACTAAGTTCTCGCCTTTTTGATTCGATTTCTCTTAATTGGTCAGGGAGCTTAGCTTCTGCCTCTTGTTCTTCCAACTTAGCAATTTCTTCTTCAACCCCTCTTTCCTTTGTTAAGGTATTATTGAAGTTTTCTTCTGTTTTGTCTTTCTCTCTTAAAATAGTTGATAATTCACCTCTTGAAAGAGCTGTTTGTTTTTCTGAGTCTTCCAATTCCTTTTCTAATTTCTCTTTCTTTTTTAAGAGCTCAATTGATTTTCTTTGTTTTTTTATTTCCTCCCCTTCTTTTATTAATTTTTTTTCTTTTTCCACAATTTGTTTATAATTTATTTCACACTCTCTTAATTGAACCTCAAAGGTTTTGATATTATCTTCTACTGTATATCTTTGATTTTCAATTTGAAGCCTTTGGTCTTCAATTTTCCACCTTTCTTTTTCTATTTTCTGTTTCTCTTCGAAAATAGTAGCCGCTTTTTCTTTGGCCTCTATTTTTCTTTTAGTTTCTTCTATTTTTCTTTCCTCTTCTAAAATTGGCTCAAAATCCTCTTTTTTTATTTTCTCAATTTTCTGAAAAATTTCATCTTTTCTTAAATCTAATGGTATTTTCTCTTCCGAAACTTTAGCTAATTCTTTCTCAATAACTTTCTCTCTTTCTTCAAGTTCTTTGATATTTTTTTCTTTTTCCTCCTTTTTTCTTCCCCTTTCAATAATTATTTTTTCTTTCTTTTTCTCTTCTTCCCTTCTTTCTTCGGCTAATATTCTTTCTTCGGCAAATTTCCTTTCTCTTTCCTCCTCGTCTTTTCTTTTAGCTTGTTCGTGTACTCTTTCCCCTTCTTCTTTAGCTTTTTCCTCTTCTTTTATTTTTTCTTCGGCTAACTTTTTTTCTCTCTCTAATTTTATTTTTTCCTCTTCTCCTTCTCCTCTCTCTGCTTCCTTCTTTTTAATTTCGGCCAATTTCATTACTAATTCTTCCGCTCTTTTTCTCTCAGCTTCAGGCATTTCTTCTCTTGAGGGAGCTGGCTTTTTTTCTCTTATTTCTAAAATTTCCTCCTTCTTCTTTTGAGTTTCTTTTTCTCCCAACGCTCTCAAGTCTTTCTTCATTGTCCTTATTTTTTCCCTTTGAATAAATATTCTTAACTCTTCTTCGGCCATTAATAAGTTGTCAGTTATTAGTTGTGTGAAATTTCTCTACGGGGTTTGCCTCTTTTAATGATAAATTAATTCTTCCCTGTTGGTCAATGGAAATTACTTTTACCGGGATGATATCGCCTACCTTAACCACATCTTCAACCTTCCTTACCCTGAAAGGAGCCAATTGGGAAATATGCACCAGACCCTCTTGCCCAGGAAAGAGCTCAACAAAAGCCCCAAAATCAAGGATTCTTTTTACTTTCCCCTGAAATATCTCTCCCTCTCTTATTTCCCTGGTAATATTATTTATCCAGGCAAGCGCTTTTTTGGCTGCTTCGTCTTTTTCAGCAGTAATAAAAATTTTTCCGTTTTCTTCAATGTCAATTGAGACTCCGCATTCTCCAATTATTTCATTAATTATTTTTCCTCCCGGGCCGATAACCTCTCTGATTTTTTCTGGTTTAATTAAAAGAGTATAAACTCTGGGGGCAAAAGGGGAAAGCTGAGCTCGTGGTTTTGAAATGGTTTTCTCCATTTTTTTTAGGATTTCTTCTCTGGCTTTTTTTGCTTGGAGCATCGTTTCCGTTAAAATTTTTTCTGTTATTCCTTTAATTTTAACATCCATCTGAAGAGCAGAGATTCCTAATTTTGTTCCGGCAATTTTGAAGTCCATATCGCCATAATGGTCTTCCGGCCCCTGAATATCGGTTAAAACCTTATAATTTAGTCGTTGGTTGTCAGTTGTTGGTTGTTGGTCAATTATCAGTCCCATAGCAATTCCAGCTGCTGGTCTTTTTATAGGAACTCCAGCATCCATTAGAGCTAAACAAGAAGAGCAAACCGCAGCCATGGAGGTAGAACCATTTGAACAAAGAATTTCAGAAACTATTCTGATGGTATAGGAGAATTCCTCAAAATCGGGAATAATAGGAGATAGAGCTTTTTCAGCCAACATTCCATGGCCTATTTCCCTTCGGCCAGGGCCTCTTAATGGTTTGACTTCTCCTGAGCAATAAGGGGGGAAATTATAATGATGCATAAAATGTTTTTTTCCTCTAATCTCCATTCCTTCCAATAGTCTCTGGTCTCCTGGCGCTCCTAAGGTTAAAATTGAAAGAGATTTTGTTTTTCCTCGGCAAAAAAGGCCAGAACCATGGATTCGAGGCAAAAGTCCTACATCAGAAGAAATTTCTCTAATTTGGTCTATTTTTCTTCCATCGGGTCGCTCTTCTTTTTCTATAATATTGTGATGAAGCGTTTTTTCAAATTCCTTTTCTAAAAAATCCAAACCATAAATTATCTTTCGGGGATTATCGTATTGCTTTAAAAATTCTCTTAAATTATTTTTTAAATCGGTGAACTGATAATCATTTTGGGAGGAGTTTGAAGTTTCCTTATTCTCTGAACTGCTGAGTAGTTTTTCTACTCCGTCTCCTAAAAAACTTTTAATCTCTTTTTCTAATTCAAGGTCTTTCTTTGGTTTTTGGACAACTATTTTTTCTTTGCCAATTTTTTGGGCAATTTCCTTTTGGAAACTAATTAATTTTTTTAAATAAATCTTAGCAAAATCAACTGCTTCTAGAATTTCTTGCTCTTCCACCTCTTTTGCTTCTCCTTCGAGCATATTAATTAGTAAATCTTCTTGTTCTTGAATTCCGGTCACTACTAAATCATATAGTCCTTCTTCTCGAACCTTGTAATTCGGGAAAACTACCGGCTTTTCTGTTTTTCCAATTCTTACTGCGGCAATTGGACCATTCCAGGGAATATCAGAAATAAGCAGGGAAAAGGAAGCTGCTAAAAGTCCCAAAGTAGCAGGGTCGTTTTCTCCATCCCAGGAAAGGCAAGTAACTATGACCTGGACATCATTTTTAAAGGATTTTGGGAAAAGGGGTCTAATTGCTCTATCAATTAATCTGGAGATTAAAATTGCTTCATCGCTTGGCCTAGCCTCTCTTCTTAAAAATCTTGAACCCAAAATTTTCCCGGCAGCGTAATATTTCTCTTCATAATCAACTGTTAAAGGGAAGAAATCAATTTCCTCCCGTTTGTTTTCTGCCATCACACAGGTAGCCAGGATAGAGGTGCCACCATATTGAATAAATGCAGAACCATTAGCATTTTCGGTTAAATTTCGAGTATTGACTTCTAAAATTTTAGAATCAATTTCTATTTGAAAGATATTATTATTGTTGTTCATATTAATTAATCGTCTAAGAAGCGCTGAATTCAAGATTGTATGTTATTCATACATTAGCGAATCAAGGTTCTTGAGCGAAGCGAAAGGTTCTTAATTCAAGTAATCGGGCAAGAAGACTACAGGCTCATTCGGTGGTAGTTCAGGGTATTAAATATTTTTGAGGACTTTGCTCCAAGTCAAAATAATCATCAGCCATTTCTTTTAATTTTCCTGAAGTAGTTCTGCCAAACCCAATCACCTCTATTCCAGACGGCCTAGCGTATTTAATATACTCTACTAAAGGGATGAAGTCTCCGTCTCCGGAAACCAAAATTATTGTGTCCACAGAGGAACTTAATCTTACCGCATCCATAGCAATGCCTACATCCCAATCTCCCTTTTTAAGACCTCCGGGAAATATTTGGAGGTCTTTCATTTTTACTTCAATGCCAGCTCTAACCAGAGCTTGAAAAAATGTTTCTGATTCTTGAGTCTCTGTCTTGATGACATAAGCCAATGCTCTGATTAATTTCCTGCCATTTTGGGCTGTTTTTAATACTTCTTTGAAATTAACCTTTTTTCGATAAAGATTCCTTGCTGAATAATACATATTCTGAACATCTATTAAAACCGCCACCCTTTGATCCTTGAGTTTTTGTTTCATAAACCTAATTTTTTTACTAAGGTATTATATCGTTTCTGGTCCTCTTTTTGAAGATATTTCAGCAACCTTCTTCTTTTTAATACCATTTTCAAAAGTCCTCTTTTGGAATGGACATCTTTTTTGTGATCCTTAAGATGAGCCAGCAACCTCTTGATTTCTTCTGTCAGCAAGGCAATCTGAACATCGGCTGAACCAGTGTCTAATTCATGAAGTTTATATTTTTTAATTATTTCTTCTTTTTCCTTTTGGGTTAACATGAAATCATTTTAATATTTGAACATTTTAACATGTAAACAGAAATGCTTAAATGCTTAAATGCTTAGATGCTTAAATGCTTAAATGCTTTAATGTTTATATGTTTAAATGAATTTTGGTGCCCCCACCAGGACTCGAACCTGGAACCTTGATCTTAAGAGGATCCTGCTGCTACCAATTGAGCTATGGGGGCCTATTAGCTTTACGCTTTACGCTTCCTGTTATGGGCAAGGGAATTCAAACCAAGTTCCCAAACCAGTCCATTGAGCTACCCCCATTGTCACCAAGAAAGTATCAATCAGGACCCAGGCGCCATAAATTATCAAAAGTCCGATACCCACAGATGTCATAATCTTTTTCCCTTCCTGTACGCGTTCAGGAGAACCTCCGGCTGTAATAAACATTACCCCTCCGATTACCAAGAACAGCACGGCAATGGATGGAGCCAAGGTGAATAAAAAAAAGTCAACAATTCTATCAAACATTACAAAAAAATCACAAAATTGGCAAGGACAATCTTTTGTTCCGCATGGCACAAATCCCTCTGTGGGGCAGTTAGTTCTTGCTCCTGCCAGTGTTATTGAGCCAAAGATTAAAAAAAATAAAAGTATTCCAATAAAAACAGTAGCTATTTTATTTCGCATCTTAATTCAAGATTATATGTTATTCATACATTAGCGAATCAAGGTTCTTGAGCGAAGCGAAAGGTTCTTATTTGAATTATAATTGAATTTCTTCTAAAGTACAATTTTTAAAGTGCCCTCGGCGGGGCTCGAACCCACAATCTTCTGTTCCGAAGACAGAAATGTTATCCATTACACCACGAGGGCAACGTTTTTTAGTTTAACAAAAATTAACTGACCTTACAAGTTTGGATTTATTCTCTTTTTAAAATAAGAGCTCAGCTTTTTTATTCGCGGGAGAGGAGGAGTGTCTTGATCAAAAATAAGACGATTTTTGATTAAATTTCTCTTTTGTTTGCCTTCAGTTTTTTTTATTTTTTCAATCGGACTAAGCCTTTTAATTGTTATTGGAATTAAAGATAAAACTAAAAGTAATCCTGCTCCCCAAAATTGCCCAAAGATAATAGAAAGTAGAATACCAGTGATAAGAAACAAAATAGTTCCAACTGAAGCTGTCCATAATAAGAAAAAGATTACTAAAGGGATTAAAGAAAAACCTAAAATTTGAGGAGCAATTGCTCCTAAGACTCCAAAAAGAGTTCCTATCCCCCTTCCTCCGGAAAATTTTAAAAAGCAAGACCAGTTATGACCAGTAACCGCTGCCACTCCAGAAAAAATCTGAATTTCGCTTGACAGTCCTAATTTTTGAGCTAACCAGACGGCTAAAAAACCTTTTCCGACATCTAAAATGCCAGTCAAAACTCCTTGCCATTTACCAACATTTCTAAAAACATTGGAGCCAGAAGTTTTTCGCCAGCCAATTTCTAAGATGTTTTTCTTAGAAGAGCGCTTGGTTATTAAATAACCAAAAGGAATAGAGCCCAGAAGATAAGCTAAGATTATGTAAAAAATATTCATAATGAAAGGCAGCCGGCTAACAAAGTTCCGGGGCCAGAATTTCTAACGGGGTTTACCATGAATTTCCCGGAAATATCCTTCAAATCTAGGAATATTTTTTATTAATAATAAAATTGTTCCAGCCGCTACAAGGAGAAAAATCTGAGGATTGTAAAAATAAAGCGGGATGGGAGCTAAAATTAAACCCGCCATCCTTCCTGCCATTTGCTTTCCAATGACCATCATTAAAACTTCAAAAGGTTTCTTCCAATTTATTTTTTCTACCTTCCCCATTTTTTCTAAAATAATTTGGGCTGGAATTGCGCAAAAAAGAACTGGCAGCCCCCAAACTAAAAGTGAGACCGGCTTTAAATAAACTAAGACCCCCATTAAACAAGCCGCTCCCCGGCCACCAGTAAATTTCAAAAATATAGAATAGTTATGACCTAAAACTACAAAAAAACTAGTTAAAATTAAAATGGGAATTAAATTTTCAGGAAAAAATTTCTGAGCCAAAAAAATAGAGCCTGCCCCTTTGGCCATATCTACGACCAGGACCATCAAAAAAACGATCAGGGCTAATTTCTTTTTGCCTACTTCCTTTAATGCTCGGAAAGCATTGGTCGCTCCAATATTTCCCGAGCCAATCTTTCTGATATCCTTACCAGTCAATTTTTTAGTAATTAAATAGGCAGTCGGAAAAGAACCGATGAGATAAGCAATAAGAGAAATTAAAAAGAAATTAGTCATTGAAAATTGAAAATTGAAAATTTCTAAAGCGGCATGTTGCCGTGCTTTTTGGCGACCTTACTCTCTCTTTTATTTAAAAGCGATTCCAGACACTTAATTAAAATGGTTCTGGTATCTTTGGGATGAATTATTATGTCAATCTGACCTAATTTTGCTGCCTGGTAAGGATTAAGGAACAATTCCTTTAGCTCTTGAATTTTTTCCTTCTCCAGTTTTTTGGGTTCTTTGCTTTCGGCTATTTCTTTTTTATAAATGATTTTTACTGCCTGCTCTGGCCCCATTACGGCGATTTGACTCGAAGGCCAGGCAATAATTTTGTCGTAACCAAGCTCACGGGAAGCCAGGGCAATATATGCCCCGCCAAAAGCTTTTCTTAAAATTAAACTAATCTTAGGAACGGTGGCTTCAGCAAAAGCATAAAGAACTTTTGCTCCATGGCGAATTATCCCTCGGTGTTCCTGGTCGGTTCCGGGAAGGTAGCCGGGAGTATCAACCAGATTGATCAAAGGAATATTAAAGGCGTCACAAAACCTAACAAAACGAGCCACTTTATCCGAAGAATCAATATCAAGAGTACCGGCCATAAATTTTGTTTGGTTAGCGATAATCCCCACCACCTGACCAGAAAGTCTGCAAAACCCGACGATGACATTGGCAGCAAAACCGGCCTGGATTTCAAAAAAGGAATTCCTATCAAATATCTCTTCAATAACCTTCCTCATATCATAACCTTTCTTTTCGTCTTCTGGCACTAATTCTAACAGCTCAGGATTTTTCTCTTTTTCAAAAAACTCTGCTAAAATACTTTTTTTGCTCGGAGGATCTTCTAAATTGTTTTGAGGAAGATAAGAAAGAAGCCTTTTAACCCCGGTAAAACAACCCCTTTCCGTTTTATAAACAAAATGAGCACAACCGCTTTTTAAACTATGGACGGGAGTCCCACCCAATTCCTCAAAAGAAATATTTTCGCCGGTTATGGCTTTAATTACCTCGGGGCCGGTAATATACATTTGAGAAATTTCTTCAACCATAAAAATAAAGTCAGAAAGTCCGGGGGCATAACAGGCGCCGCCAGCCGCGGGGCCAAGAATTATTGAAATCTGAGGGATAACTCCCGAAGCTCTAACCATTTCCCGAAAAATTGCCGCATACCCGTCAAGACTTGAAATTCCCTCCTGAATCCTAGCTCCGCCCGAATCGATTATTCCAATAATAGGAGAACCAGTCTTTTGGGCAAGTTCAAGAACTTTGACGATTTTTTTAGCGTGCATTTCACCCAATGACCCTCCTATTTTTGAAAAGTCTTGGCTATAAATATAAACTTGGCGATTATTAATTTTGCCAAAACCGGTAATTACGGCATCACCAGGGGATTTCTTTTTGTCTAACCCAAACCAGTTAAAACGACTCTCAACAAAAAGGTCAAGCTCCAGAAAACTGCCAGAATCTAAAAGTAAATCAATTCTCTCCTTGGCAGTTAATTTTCCTTTTTGGTGCTGCTTTTCAACCAACTCGAGCTTTTCGAATTCTTGGCGCTTCTTTTCTAGTTTTTCAATTGATTTTTTAGAGTCCATAATGTTATTATTCGCTAATTATTTTTAATTGCTCCTTTAGCCCTTGAAGAATCTTTTTTAAAACCTCTTCATTTCTTACTTCTTTGCCTAACTCCATTTTAAGGGATGTGGCGGTTTTTTCCAACCCCTGAGGGAACTTTTTAATATTAGTATTCAGTCCAATCCCTATTACTGAAAACTTTACCTCCTTTCCAACTACATTTTCAGTCAGGACGCCGGCAATTTTTTTACCCGCTATCCAAACATCATTGGGCAATTTTATAAAAGGCTCTAGGTCAAAATTTTCTTTAATGACTTTGGCAACAATGAAAGCCGCTAAAATAGTTAAGGTCTGTAGGTCTTCAATATTACTTTTCGGCAGAATGATTGAAAAATAAAGCCCGCCCCTTGGAGAAAACCAACCTGTCCCCTTTCTTCCATATCCTTTCTGTTGTTCCTCTGCCAAAATTATCATCCAGGGCATTGGCTCCTTTAATTTCTTAGCCAAAAGATTGGTTGAGAGAACTCTTTTGTATTTTTTTATCCGAATCATTTCAAAATTAACAAAATATCTCCCCCTTCTACCTTTTGATTTTCTTTCACCAAAACCTCTGTTATTTTTCCCGCAAAATCAGAGATTATTTCGTTTTCCATTTTCATAGAAGAGAGTGATAATACCTTTTGTCCTTCTTTAATAAATTCTCCCTGTTTAACGAAGACTTCAGATATCACGCCAGTAATGGGAGCCTTAATCTCTTTTCGGGAAAAATTTCTTTTTGGCAAGGCGGTTTTAGCAACAGCAACCTTCTTTTCAGTTCTATTCTCGTTAAAAATAAACTCTTCGCCCTCCACAGTGATTTTCACCTCGCCTTGCCCTGTTTCTAAAAGCTCTACTTCATACTCTTTATTTTTAACTTTCAAACTGAATCTCATAATATTATTCAAACATTTTAAGCCTTTCTGCCATCACCCACCTTGAGGGAGTTTTTTTCATTGAAGATGTTCTTACAAATTTCTTAACAGATTGATAGATTTGAAAAATAAGTTTAGCAACCTCTTTTTTTTCTATCTCTCCCAAAACAACTTTTCCCTCTTTATACTTTTCTTTGAATTTTGGAATTTTTCTCGGAGTTTTTGGGGGCTCTAACTCTTCAAGAATCCCGCTTATTTCAACGAAATCAGTATTAAAGTTCCCAACCAAAAAATCTTTATTTTTCAAAAGAGCTTTGAAAAAAGGAATGGTAGTTGGTATCCCTTCAATAGTCATTTCATCTAAAGCTCGACTTAATTTTCGAATTGCTTCTTCTCTGGTCTTTCCCCAGGCAATTAGTTTGGCTAAAAGGGAGTCAAAATAAGGATAAATCTCTTGCCCTTCTTTCAAAAAGGTATGCAAGAAAATTCCCTGACCTCCCGGCGGCAGATACTTTTCAATTGTACCGGGCCCGGGTTGAAACTTTCTTAAACAATCTTCTCCATTAATTCTCGCCTCAATCGCCCATCCGTTAAAAAGGATATCAGACTGGGAAAAAGGAATGTTCTCCCCTTGGGCAATCCTTATCTGCTGTTCCACTATATCAACCCCGGTTACTGCCTCTGTTACAGGGTGCTCTACTTGTATCCGAGGGTTTACTTCCAGAAAATAAAAGTTTTTAGCTTCATCCACTAAAAATTCAACAGTTGCTGCTCCTTTATACCGTAATTCCCTGCCAAGTTTTATTGCCAACCCTCCCATTTCTTTTCTTTTACTTTCATCTAAGAATAGAGAAGGAGCTTCTTCAAGTAATTTTTGAAATCGCCTCTGAATAGTGCATTCCCTTTCTCCAAGATGCACAAAGTTGTTGCCGTCTCCTAAGATTTGGAATTCAATATGCTTTGCTCCAGAAAGATATTTTTCCAGGAAAAAATCAATATCTGAGAAAGCCAGTCCCATTTGCCCCTGGAGACTGGCGGCAGTAGAAAAAAGTTCGCCAAAACTAAAATGACCGTTAACTATTCGGATACCTATGCCTCCTCCTCCTTTCCGAGCTTTTAGTACAAAAGGGGGCTTGATTTTAAAAGCCCATTTGAAAAGGTCATCCTTAGTTTTAATGGATCCATCGCTGGCTGATAGGACGGGTATGCCTACTTTTTGGGCAAGTTTTTTCGCCTCAATTTTATCCTCTAATTTTTTTAAAACTTTAAAATGAGGTCCAATAAATTTAATATTTTGTTTTTGGCAAAATTTAGCAAATCTCCAATTTTCAGCTAAAAATCCATAGCCAGGGTGAATGGCATCTGCCCGAGCTTTTTTGGCAATTTCAATGAGCTTTTTTTGGTCCAAATAGCCCTGGGCCCCCTCTTTATCCAAGAAATAATGTTCATTGGCCAGGCTGGTCTCTAAAAAATTTGATTCTTGGCCCGGCAAAGGACAAAGAGCCACGGTTTTAATTCCCATTTCCTTACAGGTTCTGATTATTCTTAAAGCAATTTCTCCCCGGTTGGCAATGAGAATTTTTTTGATCATATTTCTTCACACAAATTATTAATTTCAGTCATCATTTTTTGAGTGATTGCTTGAACAATTTCTCTATATCTTGGCGAATATTCATTTAAACTCCTTGTCTCTGTCAATTCTTTTTCAAAAAACAGAGGTTTGCCGATATTAATTTGAATAATTCTTTTTATTTTTAATTTTCCTTTAAGGGGTAAAAGCGCAAAAGTTCCTTTAATTCCAGTTGGTAGAATGGGAGCGCCGGTTTTTAGAAAAATCCTGGCTGCTCCGAATTTTCCTTCTTGGATTTCGCCATTAGCAGACCTTCTTCCTTCGGGATAGATAATTAAAATATCTCCTTTTTTTAAAACCTGAATAGCTTTTTCAACTACTTTTTTCCGCGATTGCTCATCTTTTCTGTTTAAAGGAATTACTCCTGAAATGAAATAAATAAAAGCGATTATCCATTTTAAAGGAATTTTAAATCCATCAACTTGACCAATAAAACGAAATCTTCTGGGCGCGCACAAATAAGCATCAAAAATAACATCCAGATCACTTTGGTGGTTGGAAACCAAAATAAAATTCCCTTTAGGGATATTTTCTTTTCCTTTAATTTCTTTGATGAAAAGCCATTTAACTAAAGGGGCTAAAAAAATTTTACAAAACCAGGAAAGTATTCTATTCATAAATTTTATCCATCCCTTTCATAATTTCTTCAATTATCTCCTGGCAAGTTTTAATTTCTTTAATGCCTCCGGCGCAAAGCCCGCAAAGCAAAGGAATTTCCTCAACATTTCCAGCTGAAGCTCGGGAGCCGGCAAAATTCTCGGCTTTTACTTCTTCGGGAAAGGGATTTTTTTCCTCAAATTTTCTAGCTTTTTTGGCAAACTCATTATTAATTACCCTGACCGGATAACCAGTAAATCGAGCTACCACAGTAATATCTTCATCGGTTGCCTCCAAAACCTTCTTCTTGTAGTTTTCGTGAATCTGACACTCTTTGCTGGCTAAAAATCTTGTTCCCAATTGGACACCATCGGCTCCCAGCAAAAAAGCAGCAGCCGCCGTCTTTCCATCATAAATTCCTCCGGCCGCAATCAAAGGAATTCCTTTTAATAAAGCTTTTGATTGGGGAATTAAAGTCAAGGTGCTATCTTTTCCAATGTGGCCGCCGGATTCCATCCCTTCAGCTACCACAGCATCAGCCTCGCTATCTTCCATTTTTTTAGCCAATCTGCTCAAGGCAATCACTGGGATAATTTTGATCCCGGCTGCCCGAAGGTGAGGAAGAACCGGCAAGGGGTTTCCACCGCCGGTAAAAACCACTGGCACTTGATATTCAATGATAATTTTTATCAATTCGGCTACTCCCGGATTGCGCATAAAAAGATTGACTCCGAAAGGCTTGTCGGTTGAATCTTTGGTCTTTTTAATTTCTTCTTCAAGCCAAGAAGAAGGAAAAAAGCCCGAACCAATCACTCCCAATCCGCCGGCATTAGAAACCGCCGAAACTAATTTTGATTCTGAAACTCCGGCCATCCCTCCTTGAATAATGGGATATTTAATCCCTAATAGCTGAGTTAGCTTGTTTTCTTTAAACATAAACTTTTGCCAGTAAGGGCTCGCGTTTTAAAATTTCATTGGCCTCTCTGACTAATTCTCTGATTAATTCTTTAACCGAAACTATTTTATTAATCCTCCAGACATTAGAGCCGGCAAAAACCAAACCATTGTCCAGATCGCCCTTACGGGCGTTTTCCAG
>Ga0100390_10002339_pt1 | contig 16793 bp, 19 predicted proteins | sample CryGeymeta201514_FD_81540 | JGI IMG/M metagenome (GOLD analysis project Ga0100390, IMG submission 81540) | Groundwater microbial communities from Crystal Geyser aquifers in Utah, USA - Crystal Geyser metaG 2015-14 | ecosystem: Environmental > Aquatic > Deep subsurface > Groundwater | place... | reverse complement strand
TGGGCCAGGGCACCACCGTGCTGATCGACAACGCGCAGGGTCGGCTGCTGCTGCACCGCGACCCACAAGCCGAACTGGAAGCCATCACCAGCCTGGTGCAGCTCGGCCTGAGCGCCACTGGCACCGGTGTTTTTGTCATCCAGGGCAGCGCCGCGCAGCAGCTTTGGCTGCAGTGGGCCGATACCGACTACGCGCCGCTGCGTCAGGCCGGCTTCGACGTGACCCTCGACGATTCGCTGGCCGACTGGATTCAGCACGGCGAGGCACTGAACGTGCGCCTGGACGCCCAAGGTGACGACGAGGCCACCTCGCCCTGGTTCGATTTGTCATTGGGCATGGAAATCAACGGCGAGCGGCAAAATATTCTGCCCTTGCTGCCCGAGCTCATCAAGGTGGCTGCAGGCAGTCCGCGCGACGCGGTCACCGGCTTGCCCGACCTGCCGCCCTTCGTTTACCTGCCCGCGCCTGGCGGCGGCTTTATCCGCCTGCCCACCGACACTCTGAAGCCCTGGCTCGGCGCGCTGCTGGAACTGGTGGGCGAGCGCGCCCATGATTTCGCCGGCGACAGCCTAAAACTGTCACGCCTGGATGCCATGCGCACCACTGCCTCGCTGGGTGAAGGCGCGGTCTGGCAGGGCGCACAACACTTGCGCGAGCTGGTGCAGCGCCTGCAAGGACGCACCGAATTGCCCGAGGTGTTGCCCCCCGCAAGCGTCAACGCCTCGCTGCGCCCCTACCAGCAGCAAGGCGTGAACTGGTTGCAGTTTTTGCGCGAATACGGTCTGGCCGGCATTCTGGCCGACGACATGGGCCTGGGCAAAACGCTGCAAACGCTGGTGCATATCCAGCTTGAAAAAGACGCTGGCCGCCTGACGCATCCGGCGCTGATCATTGCGCCGGTGAGCCTGATGGGCAACTGGCAGCGCGAAACTGAACGCTTCTGCCCCGGCCTGCGCAGCCTGGTGATTCACGGTAAAGACCGCCACGAAGTCGCCGGCAGCATGGCTGAGTTTGATGTGGTGATTGCGCCCTACTCGCTGCTGCACCGCGACCGCGAGCGCTGGCTCGAAGCGCAGTGGCACCTGGTGGTGCTCGACGAAGCGCAAAACATCAAAAACGCCAACACACACGCCGCCCAGGTGGCCAGCGAACTCAACAGCAATCACCGCCTATGTCTGTCAGGCACGCCGATGGAAAACAATTTGGGCGAGTTGTGGAGCCTGTTCCACTTTTTGATGCCCGGCTTTCTGGGCAGTCAGAAGCGTTTTGCCGAGCTGTTTCGCGGCCCGATCGAAAAACAGGGCGACCCAGAAGCCGTGCGCCAGTTGCGCGGCCGTGTCACACCCTTCATGTTGCGCCGCACCAAGGCGCTGGTGGCCAGCGAACTGCCGCCCAAGGTCGAAACCGTGATGCGCGTCGAGCTGTCGGGCAAGCAGGCCGACCTGTACGAAACCATCCGTCTGGGCATGGAAAAAACAGTGCGCGAGGCGCTTGATGCCAAGGGCCTGGCCAAGTCGCAGATCACCATTCTGGATGCACTTTTGAAACTGCGCCAGGTCTGTTGCGACCCGCATTTGCTCAAGCTCGAAGCCGCCAAAAAAGTTAAGACCTCGGCCAAGCTGGAGCAGTTGATGGCCATGCTGCCCGAGATGCTCGCCGAGGGGCGGCGCATTTTGCTGTTCTCGCAGTTCACCAGCATGCTGACGCTGATCGAGGCCGAACTCAAACAACGCGGCATCGCGTGGGCCAAGCTCACCGGCCAGAGCCAGGGTCGTGACGCGATCATCGACCAATTCACCAGTGGCCAGGTGCCACTGTTTTTGATCAGCCTGAAAGCCGGCGGTGTGGGTCTGAACCTGCCGCAGGCCGACACCGTGATCCACTACGACCCTTGGTGGAACCCAGCGGTGGAGGCCCAAGCCACCGGCCGCGCCCACCGCATCGGCCAAAGCAACAGCGTGTGGGTGGTGAAACTGGTGGCCCAGGGCACCATCGAGGAGCGTATTTTGGCGCTGCAAGACCGCAAAGCGGCGCTGGCCGAGAGCATGTACAGCGGCTCGGTTGGGCGCAAACAACCGCTGTTTAATGAAAGCGATCTGGCGGAGTTGCTCAAGCCGTTGTCAGCTTGATCACGCGCGCTCGACCGGTCGGGCAAAACCGCCTTCAGCCCACGCCACCGCGCTGCTGCGGTTGAGCTTGAAGGACGGAGCCACGCGCACTTCAGCCAGCAGTTCACCACCTTCGTCTTTGGCGCTGAGCACGGCGTAAGGGTTGTCTTCGTCGGGCACGATGTCCAGGCACACGGTGATGCGGTTTGACCCGGCGGTGACGGTGATGTTCTGGTGCAATGACGCGTGCAAATGCTGCTCGTTGCGCCGCACGAATTCACCAGCCGTTTTGACCAGCGTATGAAAGGCGTTGACGTCAAGCGGCTTGGGATTCTTTTTGTCGCGGCCCATGGTCCAGGGCCCGACCAGCGCGGGCTCGGATTCGCCGTCCTTGAACATAGCCACAGCCCAGCCGTCGTCGTCTTCGTTTTTGATCACCCGGGCGGTCCAGCCGTCAGCCCGCCACAAACGGGGCTCCTGGATTTTTTCAGCTAAGTCAGTCAAGGTCAGTCCATCTTTCAAAAAATACCAAATCAGGCGGGCGCCGCAGTCACGCCCGAAAGCGCTTGCGGGTGAGCGCCAGCGCCACCCAGAAACCCAAGCCCGCATAGGTCGTCAGCACCGCCAGCGGGCGCAGCCAGTCGGTGGGCCACTGGTCCATGAACAGCGGGCGCACCAGCGCCACCGCATTGGTCAGCGGCAGCCACTGCGAAATAGTGCGCACAACAGGCGGCAACTGCTCCAGCGGGAAAAAGATGCCGCTCAAAAACATCATCGGCGTTAAAAACAGCGTGAAGTAATAGGTGAAAAAGTCATAACCTTTGGCCAGCGCGTTAAAAATCAGCGCCACGCAACTGAAGGTGATGCCCACGCCCAGCAGCACCGGCCAGGCCACCAGCAATTTGGGGCTGTAGCTGATGCCAAGCGCCAGCATCACGCCCAGAATGGCGGTCACGGTAAAGATCGCCTTGAACGCCGCCCACAGCATTTCGGCGAGCACAATGTCGTCCAGATTGACCGGCGCGTTCATGATGCCGTCCCAGGTTTTTTGCACGTGCATGCGTGAAAACGCCGAGTACAGCGCCTCAAAGCTGGCGGCATTCATGGCGCTCATGCAGATCGAACCACTGGCCAAAAACAAAATGTAGGGCACTTGCACGCCGTCCACAGTCACCTTGCCCACCAACGCGCCCATGCCGTAGCCAAAGGCCACCAGCCACATCAGCGGTTCGGCAATGTTGCCGACCAAGCTGGGAATAGCCAGCTTTTTCCAGACCAGCCAGTTGCGCCGAAACACCGGCCACCAACGCATAGACAGCGCGGGGGCACGCCAGACACTGAGATGCTTCGCTTGGGTGCTCATGCGTCCTCCCGGATTTGCCGGCCGGTCAATTTCAAAAACAAGTCTTCCAGATTGGCCGGGCGGTGCAAGGTGCGCAACTGCGGGTGCGCGGCCAGTGCCTTTAAAAGCGGGTTGGCATCAATCGTGTAGAAAAACACTGTTTCACCACTGACCTCGACGCGCGCCGCCATCGTCTTCAGTGGCGAGTCGGCCAGCGCCAGCGCACCGTTGCCAAAGACCTCCACCACCTCGGGCTCCAGGTACTGCCGGATCAGGTCACGCGGCGCGCCTTCGGCAATTTTCTTGCCGTGGTCCACCACCAGTAAGCGGTGGCAAAGGCGCTCGGCTTCGTCCATGAAGTGCGTGGTCAACAAAATCGACTTGCCCTCTTGCAGCAGCAACTGTAGGCGCTCCCACATCAGGTGGCGCGCTTGCGGGTCAAGCCCGGTGGTGGGCTCGTCGAGCAATAACAGCCCCGGGTTATTGACCAGCGCGCGCGCCAGGCTGAGGCGGCGCTTCATGCCGCCCGACAGCTCGCCCGGTTTGGCATGGGCTTTGCCGGTGAGTGACGCAAACGCCAGCAGCGCCGGAATGCGCTCGCGAATCTGCGCGTCTTGCATGCCGAAATAGCGCCCGTACACCAACAGGTTCTCGGCGCAATCAAAGTCGGGGTCGAGCGTGTCCAACTGGCTCACCACGCCCAACTGCGCCTTGATGGCCAGCGCGTCACGCGGCATGTGCAGGCCAAAGGCCGTGACTGTGCCTTCATCGGGCACCGTCAGCCCCAGGCACATGCGGATGGTGGTGGTTTTGCCCGCGCCGTTGGGGCCGATCACGCCCAGGCATTCGCCCGGCGCAATGGCAAAAGACAGCTCGCTGACCACGGTCGCGTCGCCATAGCGCTTGACCAGGTTTTGAACGGAGAGAATGGGTTCGGGCATGGGGGTCATTGTCGCCGAGTGACTGAACCCACTTTGCATGATCATGGTTTACGCTCTCACTGTCTGTGCAAATTCACCAGCAACTGGAAAATTGGCATGGTTTGCACTACGGCGACCCGATTGGGCTTTTATAGAATGAAACGCGAAACACCTCTTCAATCCATTGGACGCGGCAACGCGCAAGCCTTATGACTACTCTCGGCACCCCTTTGTCCCCAAACGCTACCCGTGTCATGCTGCTCGGCAGCGGCGAACTGGGCAAAGAAGTCATCATTGCGCTGCAGCGCCTGGGCGTGGAAACCATTGCCGTGGACCGTTATGACAACGCGCCCGGCCAGCAGGTGGCGCACCATGCCCGCACCATCGTCATGAGCGACCCGGCACTGCTCAAGGAGCTGATCGAGGAGGAAAAGCCCGACCTGGTCGTGCCCGAGATCGAGGCCATCGCCACGCCCATGCTCGAAGTGCTGGAGGCCACCGGCGTGGTGCGCGTGATCCCGACCGCCCGCGCCGCGCGCCTGACCATGGACCGCGAAGGCATTCGCCGCCTGGCTGCTGAAACCCTGGGATTAGCCACCAGCCCGTACCAGTTTTGCGACTCGCTGGCCGAGTTGCAGGCTGCCATCGACGGCACGAACGGACAAGTCGGCATTGGCTACCCATGCATGGTGAAACCAGTGATGAGCTCCAGCGGCAAGGGCCAAAGCAAGATCAACGGCGCGGCCGATGTGAAGGCCGCCTGGGATTACGCCATGGCGGGAGGCCGCGTCAGCCACGGCCGTGTGATTGTGGAAGGCTTCATCGACTTCGACTACGAAATCACTCTGCTCACGGTGCGCGCCAAAGGTGCCAACGGTCAAATTGAAACCCATTTTTGCGAGCCCGTGGGCCATGTGCAGGTGAACGGCGACTATGTGGAAAGCTGGCAGCCGCACCCGATGCACCCGGCGGCACTGGCAAAAGCCCGGCAGATTGCCAAGGCCGTGACCGACGACCTTGGCATTGAACTTGATGGCCAGGCCTCGGGGCTGGGGATTTTTGGCGTCGAGCTGTTCGTCAAGGGCGAGCAGGTCTGGTTCAGCGAGGTGAGCCCGCGCCCGCATGACACCGGCCTGGTCACGCTCACCACACAATGGCAAAGCGAATTTGAATTACACGCCCGCGCCATCCTGGGCCTGCCGGTCAACACCGCGCTGCGCAACCCCGGCGCCAGCGCCGTGATCTACGGTGGCATCAACGCCGTGGGCATTGTGTTTGACGGTGTTGATGACGCGCTGCGCGTGCCCGGCACCGACATCCGCTTGTTTGGCAAGCCCGAGAGCTTTGTCAAACGCCGCATGGGCGTGGCACTGGCGGCGCACACTGACATCGAACAGGCGCGTGTCAATGCAAAACTGGCAGCGTCCAAAGTGAAACCTCGGGCAGCTTGAGCACGTCGCTGCGCGAGTGGTCTGACCCGCAGGTCTAATTTGTTGGGGTCAGAGCACGTCGCTGCGCGAGTGGTCTGACCCGCAAGACTTCAGGTTAGTTGGAGGCAGGCATTGCCGTTCGTTGCTAAAAAAACAGCAATTGCGATTTTTACGACAATTAGCGACATTGGGTCCATGAAAACATTCGACGATATTGAAGTTCGACGCCCACAACTCGCTCAGAGCTATCTCGCACTACTGCATGCACAACCAGGGAGACCGCTGGCATTGTTTGCCCCACGGCGCGTCGGCAAGACTTTTTTCCTTGACCACGACCTTGCGCCTGAGGCAAAGCGTACGGGGCTGCTACCTGTGTACGCCGACCTCTGGCTACATCAGGCGGCCCCGCTTGAAGCGGTGAATCACGCCCTGGAAGAAGCACTTGACGATTTGCTTGTTCCGACCAGCACCATTGGCAAAGTGGCAAAGACCCAGGTGAAAAAATTGGCCTTTTCGGTGCCAGTGTTGACCTTGCGGATGAACCGCAGCGCTGGGCTTTGCCAGAGTCCCCGGCCTTGAGGTTGGACGCCCTTGTCTCTCGGCTGGCCAAGCAGCACCAAGGCCAGGTGCTATTGATGCTCGACGAGGTGCAAACGCTGGGCGATGCGCCGCACGGTGTGTCGACAATTGCCGCCTTGCGCGCCGTACTTCACAACCGGCGCGGCGAAGTTTATGCGGTGTTTACTGGCTCATCACAGGAAGGGTTGGCCCGGCTCATGAATACTGCAAGGGCACCCATGTACCAGTTTGCCCAGATGATCGATTTTCCCAATCTTGGCAACGAATTTCTGCAGTTGCTTGCAGCGCATTACCAGAAGGTTCATCCAGGCAAACTACTTGATCTTGCCGATTTGCGCAGTGGATTCGAAAAAATCGGCTACAAGCCAGCGTTCATGCGCGATGTGGTCAAAGCCATGTCTGCGGAGGGCATTACCGATGTCAAGCGTGGCCTTGAAAACTATATGTCCAGCGAACATCAGGTAGCCATCTGGCTGGCGCTGCTGAACTCGGTAAATGCCTTCGATCAAGGGGTTTTGCTTGCAATTGCCAACGGCCAAGCGCCATTAAGCCAGCTCACGTTGCAGGGACTGGCGGAGATTCCTGGCGCCAAGCCAACCATATCCAAGGTGAGGTCCTCGGTCGAGAAGTTGAAACGCAGTGGCCTCCTCACAAAAAATGCAGTTGGCACGATGATTGATGACCCTCTGTTTGCGGAATTCCTGCTTCAGCGTGATCAGATGGATTCTGTTTCCATTTAACGGTCATGGCAATTGAACCATCCCAAATGATGAAAGACAGTCGTCATTGCGAGCTCCCCGAATCTGGCCCGATACCGCACACGGTCCTTGACCAGGAGCGCGGTCACTGCGCGCGCAGCGCAGCAGTCTATGCCCCCGGAAGTCATGGATTGCTTCACTGCGTTCGCAATGACGTTGCTCTTTCACGTTAAACGGTTGGAGTCAATGAATTGAATATTGCCATCTGCGTCGAGCTGCCGCGCGCCAGGTCGGGCGGGCCGAGGTTGGAAAAACTGACGTTGTAGCCATGGCGCCCCGCCACACCATGGGCCCAATGCTGAAACTGGTCCCGCGTCCACTCAAAGTGGTGGCCTGGGTGGCGTTTGCGCCCGGCCGCCATGCCGTGCAGCAGGTTGTATTCCTGATTTGGCGTGGTCACGAGCACAAGACCAGGGTTCATGCCGGCAAAAACCGCTTGCTCCACCCGAGGCAGGTGGCCGGGCGGGATGTGCTCGATGGTTTCCAGCATCACGGCAGCGTCAAAGCCGGTGAGTTCGCTGTCCACCTCTTCAAAGGAGCCCAGCCGCACACTCAGCCGCGGGTCAGGGTGCAGCCAGTCCAGCCCCAGCGCAGCGCGCGCATCGGCCAGCGCGCGTTGGTCAATGTCGATGCCCAGCAGGCGCACAAACTGCGGGTGTTCGCGCAGGCGCAGCAGCAGTTCACCCGGCCCGCAGCCCAGGTCGAGCACACTAGCGGCGCCACTGTCCTGTAGCGCACGCAACACCGCATCAAGGCGTTCAATGTGCAACAGGGTGGACACAGGTCAGTGGCTTTCTGCAAAAGTTCTCTTACAAGGTAAGAAATTGGAGTCGAAATGCAAACTGTAACCGTTTCCGAAAAAGGTCAGGTTGTGATTCCTGTGCAAATCCGGCGCCGCCTTGGCATTGCACCCGGCTGTCAACTGAACTTCAGCCTGGAGGGGCAAGTCATCCACGTCGAGATAAAGCGCCAGATGGCAGATTTTGACGTGGCGCTCGCCACGCGTGAGGCCGCCCGTGATCGCTCTTGACACCAATGTCTTGGCCCGTTTTTATGTGGACGATCCAGCTGACCCTGAAGCGGCCAAACAGCGTCCGGCGGCGCGCCGCCTGTTTGACGAGTCGGCCCAGTTGTTTGCCCCGTTGACGGTGGTACTGGAACTCGAATGGCTGTTGCGGGCCTTTTACGGCTTTGCCGCCGAAGACTTTGTGCGGGTCGTCAGGCACTTGCTCGGCTTGCCCAATGTCAGCGTCGAAGAATGGTCACGCATCGACGATGCCCTGGATTGGCACCGTGATGGACTGGACTTTGCCGATGCGCTGCATTTATCAGCTAGCAGCCACTGCACCGAATTCATCACTTTTGATGACCGGCGTTTTGCGCGCCGCGCCCACCGTTTGGGCCTGGTACCTCCCGTTGTGGTGCCAACAAACTGACCAGTTACTGAAACGCCACCTCGGCAAAGCTGCGCAGTTTGCGGCTGTGGAGCTGGTCGATGCCCTGCTCGCGCAGCAGCTCCAGCGCGCGGATGCCGATGCGCAGGTGCTGGTCGACGCGCTCGCGGTAAAAGTGGTTGGCCATGCCGGGCAGCTTGATCTCGCCGTGCAGCGGCTTGTCGCTCACGCACAGCAGGGTGCCGTAGGGCACGCGAAAGCGGAAACCGTTGGCTGCAATGGTGGCGCTTTCCATGTCCAACGCCACCGCGCGGCTCTGGCTGAAACGGCGCTGCGGGCCGTTGTCGGGCAGCAGTTCCCAGTTGCGGTTGTCGGTGCTGGCCACGGTGCCGGTGCGCATGATACGTTTGAGCTCGGGCCCCTTGAGTTGCGTGACCTGCGTCATGGCGGCAGCCAGCGCCACCTGGATTTCAGCCAGCGCGGGTATCGGCACCCACAGCGGCAGTTCTTCGTCGAGCACATGGTCTTCGCGCACATAACCGTGCGCAAGCACATAGTCGCCCAGTTGCTGGCTGCTGCGCAGGCCGGCGCAGTGGCCCAGCATGATCCAGGCGTGCGGGCGCAGCACGGCGATGTGATCGGTGATGGTTTTGGCATTGGCCGGGCCGACGCCGATATTGACCATGCTGATACCACTGCCGTCCGGGCGCACCAGGTGGTAGGCGGGCATTTGTGGCAGGCGGAGAGGTGGCGGCATGGACTGCCGCGCTTCGCTTGCAGTGACGGTCATTTTTTCAGTCACCACATTGCCCGGCTCGACAAAGGCGATGTATTCGCTGGCCGGGTCCTGCATGGCCGCATGGCCCAGTGCGATGAATTCGTCGATGTAAAACTGGTAGTTGGTGAACAGCACAAAGTTCTGAAAATGTTCAGGGCCAGTGCCGGTGTAATGGCGCAGGCGCTGCAACGAATAGTCCACCCGCGGCGCGGTGAACAGCGCCAGCGGCAAGGCCTCGCCGGGTTGCGGCTCATGGGTGCCGTTGGCAATGCCGTCGTCCATGGCGGCCAGGTCGGGCAGGTCGAACACGTCGCGCATCAACTGGCGCCGCTGCGGGCTCAGGCTGCCCTCCACATGGTCGTTCTCGGCAAAGGAAAAATGCACCGGAATTGGCTGGTTGCTGGTGCCCACCTCCAATGCCACGCCATGGTTATCCAGCAGCAACTTGAACTGCGCCAGGTAGTAGCGGGCGAACAGGTCGGGCCGGGTCAGGGTGGTTTCAAAGCGCCCCGCACCGGCGACAAAACCATAGCTCAGACGCGACGAGGCGCCTGAACTCTGGCGCGTGACGGTGTCGGTCTGCACGCGCACAAACGGGTAGCAGGCGCGCACGTGGCCGGGCAGGTCGTCGCCCGCCACATAACGCTGCATGGCCTGGCGCAGGTGGGCAATGCTATTGTCATAAATCAGCCGGGCCTGCGCCAGGGCGGCCGTCGGGTCGGTAAAGCGCACGGGGGCGATGAAAGCGGGTAAGTAAGGCATGCGCTGATTGTTTCACGCCTGGGTGACATGGGTGTGGCGGGGCGCTCGGCAAAACTGCCATACTCGGTGCCCAAGAACCCGACAACCCCCCGAGACATGCTGAAATTTACCTGTTGCGACGAAGTACGCCAATTTACCGAACCAGCCCAGGCACGCCTGCTGCGCGGCATCCAGCGCGGCTATGAGCGCGAATGCCTGCGCATCGACCGCGGCGGCCAGCTCGCCAAAACGCCACACCCGGCGGCGCTTGGCGCCAAGCTGACGCACCCCTGGATCACCACCGACTACGCCGAGGCGCTGTTGGAGTTCATCACGCCCCCGTCGAGCGAGCCGGGTTTTCCGCTGGAATTCTTGACGGATATCCACCGCTTCAGTGCCCAGCAGTTGGAGGGCGAGTTTTTGTGGGCGGGCTCCATGCCCTGCCGCATCGGCACCGATGCAAACATTGCCATTGCCGACTACGGCCCATCCAACGCGGCGCGCTTCAAGATGGTGTATCGCGAGGGCCTGGGGCTGCGCTACGGTCGCGCCATGCAAACCATTGCCGGGGCACACTACAACTGGTCGCTGCCGCAAGACTTCTGGCTCAGCCTGCGCGACTGTTGCGGCGGCGCGGCCAACTTGCAGGACTTCATCGACACCCGCAGCTTTGACCTGATCCGCAATTTCTTGCGCTATGGCTGGCTGGTGCCCTACCTGTTTGGCGCCTCGCCGGCGGTGTGCCAGTCGTTCTTGCAGGGCCACCCCAGCGATTTGACCGAACTGGTGCCAGGCACGCTGCACGGCGCCTATGCCACCAGCCTGCGCATGAGCGACCTGGGTTACCAGAACCATGCGCAAGACAAGCTCAACATCAACTTCAACTCGCTCTCCGAATACACCGATGGGCTGGAGGCGGCCATCCGCACGCCCGACCCGTATTACACCGAGCTGGGCGTGCGCGAGGGCGACCACTGGAAACAGCTCAGCGACAGCCTGCTGCAGCTGGAGGCCGAGTTTTATGCCCCCATGCGGCCCAAGCGCATCGCCCCGGACGGCATGCGCCCGGCCAAGGCGCTGCGCACCCTGGGCGTGCAATACCTTGAGATGCGCTTGTTCGACCTCAACCCGTTCATCGACATCGGCATTGCCCCCGAGCAGAGCCTGTTTGCCGACGTGTTGATGCTGATGTGCCTGTTTCGCGCCAGCCCACCCATCACCAGCCGCGAGCAAAGCGAAAACGACGAAAACAAACACCGCGTGGTCACACGCGGCCGCCAGCCCGACTTGCAACTGCTGGTGCACAACCATGAGCAGCCGTTGCGCAAGCTGGCACACGAACTGTTCGACGACATGGCACCGTTTGCCGCCATGCTTGATGTCGCTTATGGTGGTCAGCGCTACCAGGCGGCAATGCAAGCCCTGCGCCTGCGCATTGATGAGCCCGAGCGCACGCCCTCAGCCCAAGTATTGGAGGCCGTCAAACAACACGGCGGCTATTTCAACTTTGCATCTGAGATGTCAAAAGCCCACACCCAAAGCCTGCAAGCCTGCGCGCTGGATGCCGAGACCTTGAGCCGGTTCAGGGCCAGCGTGCAAGAATCGCTGCTGGCGCAGCAGCAGTTCGATGCCGCACCGCAAGAACCGTTTGAGGATTTTGTGGCGGCCTACTACGCTTGAAGCCTAGGAACGCCCGGACATTGACCCTGTGGGGCAGACTCAAGTCTGCGATGGTCGACTGAAGTCGACCCCACAAAAACTCCAAATGCTTGGCTTATTCCACCACCTTGACCAACTGGCCCACCCTGGGCGCGCCGCCGTCGTAATAGCCGTTGATCAGTCGTAACTGCGCTTCGGCCTGCGGCAGCGGTGAGCGCTGGGCCAACTGGGCAAAGCCGCCTTGCGGGTAAGCCGTGGTGCGCAGCGTCCAGGGCCTGGCAGCGGCGCGGTCTTGGCCCGTCATGGCCCGAAAACTGCCCTGCGCCTGCGCCAAACCGGCTCTGGCGCGCTGCTGCGCGTTGGTATTTTTGGCTGCAGGCACCATCACAAACACCGTGCCCCGGGGCCCGGTCACCAGCGTGACGTCGATGGCCTGCTGGCCCTGGTTGGTGGCGCGACTACCCACAAACCGCGTGGCCTGCATTCCGTTGAGATTCAGGCGCTCGGTGCGGCCCTGACTGGGTTTGAGCAAGTTGCGGATCACCTCGTCATGCGTGCGACCCGCTTGCGGCGGCGCCACCTTGATCATCAACGCGGCGTCCCTGGCGGGATTGACCAGCGCCAACTGGCTGGCCTCGTTCTGAATCTTCCAGCCATAGGGCGCGGTAATGGCAATGCCCATGTCGCCATGGTAAAAATTCTGGCCGCGCGTCAAGCCCTGGTCTGCACTCTCGCCAAACGCCATGCCGGCAATGGCCTGCAGGTAGCGGGCGCGGCCATCATCAGCATAGTTCCTTTTGAGCTGGCTGGCCTGTTGGCTGATTTGCTGCAAGCGCTGGTCGTTGCTGGGGTGGGAGGACAACCAGTTGCCAGACGTCGCAGCGGCGCGGCCCTCGGCGCGGGCCTGGTCGGCGGCAAAACGCTCCTGGCTTTTCAGCGAGTTGATCACGTTGACCATGTTGCGCGGGTCGTAGGCGGTGCGCGCCAGGTACTCGGCGCCCAGGCTGTCGGCCTGCAGCTCCTGGTCGCGGCTGTACGAGGCAATGTAGCCCGAGGCCACGGTTTGCGACAGCTCACTGGCCAGCTGCCCGGCGCCGCTCATGCCCTGGCTCTCCAGCACGGCGCCCAGCACGCTGGCGGCCAGCACGCCCAAGCCGGCGTCCTGTTGCCGGGTGGCGCGCTGGGCGCCGTGGCGCGCCGTCACATGGCCGATTTCATGGCCGATCACGCCGGCCAGCTCGGCCTCATTTTGCAGGTAAGCCATGATGCCGCGCGTGACGTAAACATAGCCGCCGGGCAGCGCAAAGGCGTTGACCTCAGGGCTATCGAGCACGGTAAAGTGCCATTGCAACTGCCCGCGGTGCGACTGTTGAGCCAGGCGCTGGCCCAGCTTGTTCACATAAGCTTGCAGCCGCGCGTCCTTGACAACGCCGTATTCCTGTAGCACTTGTTGGTGCGCCTTGGCGCCCTCGGTCAATTCCATCTGCTCACTCATCACCGAGCGCTCGGCCTGGCCTGTCACCGGGTTCACGATGGGACTGCCACAGGCGGCCAGCAGGGTGGTCAGCAGCAGCGGCACGCCGAGGCGGCGGGTCAGTTTTTGCAGCATGAGAGTTCTCCTTTCAAATCGACAACGGCGCCGATTGTGATCATTCCATTGTGCCCGCATGAGCATTCACGATAATCCGGCCATGACAAACACCACCACCCAGTCCTTTGACACCCTCGGTCTCAACCCCGCCACACTGGCCAACCTGCAGCAGTTGGGCTACCTGGCCATGACGCCGATTCAGGCGGCCAGCCTGCCCACTGCGCTGGCAGGCAAAGACCTGATCGCGCAAGCGCAAACCGGCAGCGGCAAGACCGCCGCCTTTGGCCTGGCGCTGCTGGAGCGCCTCAACCCGCGCCGCTTTGCCGTGCAGGCGTTGGTGCTGTGCCCGACGCGCGAGCTCGCCGACCAGGTGGCGGTGGAAATACGCCGGCTGGCGCGCGCGCTCGACAACATCAAGGTGGTCACGCTGTGCGGCGGTGTTGCGCTGCGCGGCCAGCGCGCTTCCCTCGAAAACGGCGCGCACATTGTGGTCGGCACGCCGGGGCGCGTGATGGACCACCTGGCGCGCGGCTACCTGGCGCTGGACGCGCTCACCACGCTGGTGCTCGACGAGGCCGACCGCATGCTCGACATGGGGTTTCTGGACGACATCGTCACCGTCACCCAGCAGTGCCCGCCGGAGCGCCAGACGCTGCTGTTTTCTGCCACCTACCCCGAAGGCATCGAGAAACTGGCGAAACAGTTCATGCGCTCACCTGAGCAGATCACGGTGGCCGACAGCACCGAGAAAAGCCTGATCGAGCAGCGCTTTTACGAGGTCACCCGGCCCACCCGCTTTGAAGTGGTGGCCAAACTGCTCAACCACTTCCGCCCGGTCAGCACGCTGGCGTTTTGCAACACCAAGCAGCAATGCAAGGACCTGGTCACCTACCTACAGCAGCAGGGTTTCAGCGCGCTGGCGCTGTACGGCGAGCTGGAGCAACGCGAGCGCGACCAGGTGCTGGCGCAGTTTGCCAATCGCAGCGCGTCCATTCTGGTGGCCACCGACGTGGCCTCGCGCGGCATCGACATCAAGGAACTCAGTGCCGTGATCAACGTCGACATCACGCCCGACCCCGAGGTGCATGTGCACCGCATCGGCCGCACCGGGCGGGCCGGCGAGTCGGGCCTGGCGCTGAGCCTGGCGGCGATGTACGAAATGGGCGCGGTCGGCAAGATCGAGCAATACCAAAAACTCGAATCGGTTTGGCACAAAGTTGAAGAACTCACCCCTACCGGCCAAGGCCCGCTGCTGCCGCCCATGGTCACGCTGCAGTTGCTGGGCGGCCGCAAAGAAAAAATCCGCCCCGGTGACGTGCTCGGCGCCCTGACGGCCGACGCCGGTTTCAGCCGCGAGCAGATCGGCAAAATCGTGGTGACCGAGTTCACCACCTTCGTCGCGGTGCAGCGCGACATTGCCAGACAAGCCATGGACAAGCTCAATGCGGGCAAGGTCAAGGGCAAAAGTGTCAGGGTGCGGCTGGTGTAGGGGCGTAATGGAGCTAGAAAAACTATTTGTCAAAATTTACCAATGCCACGAAAACCGAAATCTTTTGCTTACCTGATGAAGACAATAATCATCCGACCGACTGCCACCAGACGGGAAACATCGATGGATGTCATTGCCAGTACCAGCGATGTTGTCCAGACCTTTAGTGAGCGTCAAGTCGATGACTTCATACACCAGCCGATACCCTACATCACTGTAGTTTGATTTTGTAAGTGTTTTGTAGATCACCATGCAGCTTGGCCGACGGCACGTGCGGGGCCTGCAAGCGTTTGGCTAGTTGCTTCTTGAACTGTGACCGGATGGAGCCATCGAGCTTGTGCCACTCTTTGAGCGCATCCACATCGAATTCAAGTTCATAGGTCTTCAAGTTTCACCTTGACAGTTTTTCCACCCCTGCGTTCTTTAACGATCTTGGTCAGTTCGGCATCTTCAAGTCGGTTCAGCAAGGCCTCATAGGCATTGGCAGATAAAAGATAAGCAGTCGGCCTGTTGTGGTTCAGGACGGCAATGGGCGAGTCGCCTGCATCATCCAAAATGCCGCTGGGGTTGCGCCGCAGGTCAGTCATGCTGACCGTGGTTCTGGCGTAGATGGTTTGAGTAATTTTCATGATTTAAATGTGCTTAATTCGATGCATTTTTAAACACTTTTTAAATCCTGTCAAATCCCAATACCAACAACAACGTGGACTGAATGCCCCCTCAATTGAACTTCATCGTGTCCCCCGCAGGCAGCACCGGCAAGACTGCTTGCAGGGCTTTGCTGTACGCCATACGGGCGGTTTGCAGCACAGCAGTTTGAGCTTGCAGGCGGGCTAGCTCGGCATCAACAAATTGCAGGCTTTGCAGTTGCGCTTTGGCCTCGTCGGAGAGGGTGTCGAGGTCGTAGCTGTGGTTGTCTATGGTGATGGTGGGCATGGTGGTGGTTTCAAATTTGTGGCGAGCCGCTAAGGCGAATGCGGTCGTCGGCCTTAATCTGCTCGGGGGTAATGCGTTGCAGCGTATTCATAAATCGAGATGTCGTGACCAATCCATGCTGTCGTGCAGTATGCGCAGCACCTCGACAACGCTCTCAGACGCGCTGACGCGAAAAAACAGCAGATGTCGTCCCTTGTGGCCCTGACGCGCCACATGCAATGTCGCCACGGCCTCGCCCAACTCAGGTTGCCAGCGCACGCCTACAGCTGTCGGCCCTTCATTCAAGACCTCCAGCGCGTCGTTGACGGCATCGGTATAAATTTCCAGTTGTTGCGACCCATATTGCTGGAAAGTCCAAGCCAGAATGTCTTCGACATCTTGGGCTGCATGATCGGTCAGGCGGACTGTCCAGCCACTCATCCGTGTTTGTCCAGCACGCGCTTGCTGATAGCCGTGATGTGTGTACGCAGCGAAGCCGTATCAGCAAACTCGGTGTAGCGCCCGGCTTCAATATCGGCAATACCCACCGCTACCGCCTCGCGCAAGGCGGCTAGTTTGGCTGCTTGCTCTGCCTCTCGCGTTTGAACCAGGCGCAGCCCCTCGCGCATGACCTCACTGGCGTTTTGGTAACGCCCGGTCTGAACCATTTGTTCGACAAACTGGGCTTGACTGTCTGTCAGTACGACATTGCGTGTGGGCATTGCATGCTCCATGATGATGGTGTGATGTTGATGGCATATTCTGCTAATACTTCTTCTTCCACGCAAGTTAACGTCGTGCATCGCTCATCCTCAAACGCAAGCGCCCCGTGCTCAATCGCTGGCAAAAGTTTCTGCTGGGCTGGCTGCACCATATCAGCCCAACCCTGACGCGCTACACCAATTTCAGGCTAACTAACATGGGTGTCCTTTAAATTGAGTCAGGCTTTTGTTGCTTTTGCGATTGACTTTTGTGGCAACTAAATGTCGCGGTTGAGGCGGATTTTGTGCCTATTTGCTACTTTGCAATTCCAAGAAATACCGCCAGACAGCGCTCCACTTCGACGAGGGTGTTTGGGTCAATGCGCCC
>Ga0100390_10002328_pt1 | contig 16815 bp, 21 predicted proteins | sample CryGeymeta201514_FD_81540 | JGI IMG/M metagenome (GOLD analysis project Ga0100390, IMG submission 81540) | Groundwater microbial communities from Crystal Geyser aquifers in Utah, USA - Crystal Geyser metaG 2015-14 | ecosystem: Environmental > Aquatic > Deep subsurface > Groundwater | place... | reverse complement strand
TGACACCGATGGAGAAATTTGAAAAACTTTTGGAACAAAATCTTGTTTGTCTATAATATCCCTAACTTGTGATATTTTACGAAGTAATTTTTCTACACAACCTGCCTATATTGTACAAATAACCTATATTCTATAGGTTTTTCGCGACTTTTGCAAGTTGAAAGAATGGAAGCATTATGGCGATAATGATTGTTCCGACGAGTATTCCGACGAAAACGATAATAAAAGGTTCGAGAGCTGCCATCAGATTTGCTATAAATCGTTTCAGTTCTTTTGTGTAATTCACACCGACTTTTTCTATATTCTTACCGATAGTACCGGTTTCTTCTCCGACACTGACCATATGAACGAGATCTTCAGGGAAGAAGCTATTGCTAAAAATAATCTCTTTATTATTGCCAACCGCAAGTCCCATAGCATTACTGAGCTTGATACCTGCTTCTACTTCGTTTTTTATACGGAGAATGTCTTTTTTGAATTGGATATTTGGAACAATGTTGGCTGTGGTTTCCAGAGCTTCAAGCATCAGAACTCCGGAATCGAGAAGAAGTTTGAGAGAATTAATAAAAAGAATAGTGTTTTCCTGACGTTTAATGTATCAAAATACGGGAATCCGAAGCGATATATAGGAAAGTACTATTTGCCCGAAATAAAATCTGCGCATCGCCCAGATAGTCGCAAAAAAACCAGCAATAACGAATGCTATAAAAACATAATGATGAATAATGAATTGCGAGAGATCCATCATAAACTGCGTGAGTCCTGGTATGGCCACACCGGTTTTTAGGAACGATTCCGTAATCTTCGGAAGTATGAACGTGAGCATGAACACAACCATAGTGAGAGCTAGAGAAATGAGGATGATAGGGTATATCATAGCTCCCCGGATTTTTGCCTTTAGTTCGATACTTTCAAGGAGGCTCACTTCCAATTCCGAAAGAACTTTCGGAAGAGCACCAGTTTTTTCTCCTACTTCAATAAGAGCGATTATAAGAGGATCAAAGTATTTTTTATATTGTTTGAGTGTATCAGAAATAGAAAGTCCATGATCCAGATTGAGACGGATTTCATTAACAATCATTTTAAGTTTCAGATTCTTTACCTGTTTATGTACTATAGAAAAAGCGGATTTAAGATCGATACCGCTTGAAAGAAAGCTCGAAAGTTTGTTGATAAAGTTCCATATCTCTTTGGGAGCGATACCGCCAAAGACAATAGGCTGGCTTTCTTTTCTCGTAAAATGCCCGGGTTTTTTTCCTGTCTTTATAGCATATCTCGCATCGTTCAGAAGTTGCTGAAAAAGAGTACTATCAAAGGTACCATCGGGTTGTATGAAGCGTTTTTTTTGAAAGAACATATTTTTAAGAGATTATATTTTCCCGTTTTTAAAAAGGATATCGATTGTTTCTTTTATAACCAGTTCATATTCTCATTTTTTATAGAGTTCTTCGAGTAATTCGTATTTCCTCTTGAGTTTTTCATCCTGTTTCTTCATAATAGATTTCTGTTCGTTTTCCAGAGCTTTTTCCAGATAGAATCGCATTCTGTCGTGTATATATCATTCGCGGAAATAAAGGTATACCTCTTGCTTCAATTTAGTAAATTCTTCCATTTTATAGAGACGTTCAAGTCGATCGAGCCTGATTTTCAATTCTCTTTCATGTCGTTCTTTCTTGATGGTTTCTATGATTTCCTGCTTTGTTTTATTGGTAAAATCTACCTCTTTCGCATTTGTTTTCTTGATATCCATCTCTTTTAGAAGAGCATCAAGCTCTGTTTTATTTGTAATGAGATCCTTTGCAGTATTTCTTGAGAAAATAAAGAAAGATACATCATCTTCAAATGCAACGCTTCAACGAAATTCGTTTACATCTTGCATCATGTATTCATAGATCCTCTCGGGGATATGTGCATATTTGCTTGCATGAGTTTTGAAGCTTTTTTCCATTCTTTCGAGTCCGTACATCGTATTACTTGTATCTTTCGCTTCTATGATACCGTCGGTATATCCGAATAATACATCTCCTTCCATCATCTCGATTTCCTTGATTTTTACGGACGAGATATTTGGAATAAGACGTACTCCGAGAGCTAATCATCCGGGAATGATTTTTTCTACGGAATTCGTTTTTTTTCTATAAAGAAGCATAGGATCGTGTCCCGCACCGATAAAGGAAAGTTTATTAGAAGTGGCTTCCAGTTCAAAGAATACGGATGTGACAAATATACGTCCTTTAAGTTTCTGTTTCAGCTCGTTGTTGAGTGTTACGAAAAATTCCTGAAATCCCTGAGCTTTTTTCGAAAATTCGAAAAATATTTTGGAAAGAAGTGCAACAGTAAAACCTGCTTGTACTCCGTGTCCCGTTGCATCGCCTATATAGAAAAGCGTTTTGTTTCATTCTTTGTGGTATCCGAACGTATCACCGACGATTTTATCTTTCCCGAGAATCTTCCCGAAAAAATCGAATCCCTGCAGAGAGAAATCCTTGATATCTTTCGTGAGCCCGTTATGCATGATAGAGAGAAGCTCGTTGTTGGAATTCTCATCTGATATATTATTTATTGTCTCCGATTGCGTCAGAAGTCGTTCTATGTCTTTTAATGCTCTCTGTCTTTTTATATATTCTTTCTTTTCTAGATTCTTAATTCCGAAATTCTTAATGAGCAGGGAAATTCTTTTTAGAAATGGAATATCATTTTTTCCTTTTAAATCAGGCATTTCCACTCCGACTTCTTTCAGGATTTTTTTAAGTTTGTCATCTTTTATGTTATTTTCTTCTTGTTTGACTTTCGTTTTGTCATAGAGTTTTTGAGTTTTTGTGAGTATCTGGATAACTCATTTTTCATTCGGAAAGTCTGATACGAGTTTCTTCGCGAGAGAAAGGGCATGTGCATAGTCTTTTTTATCAAGAATTTCTTTTATTTCCTGCGAATGGAACTGAAATTTTATTTTCTGTGCCTTTTGCTCTTCTACTGCCTGTTTATCAAGTTTCTCTTTTTCTATTTGTACGATAATCTTTTCGAGATTATTGAGTTCTTTGTAAAGACGAATAAGTATAATGTCTATTTTTCTATGTTTTTCCTTTGCTTTGTCGGCAATTTTTTCAATATTAGAATTTCTCAAAACTGCTATTTTTCGTAGAGCATTTTCATAGTAAGTGATTCCTGTTCGGCATTTTAAGGTAAGCTCCTTGGTTGCCATGATGGCTAAATCGAATCTTTCTGCTTTTTTATAAGTTTTAATCCATGCAAGAGCATCCGAAATATTAATAATATTTTCGGATGCTTGCGAACTTGCTCAAAAGAATTTTTTTATTTTTGAAAACATTATTATAAGTCATTATATAAGTTTCATAATTTCTTCAACGGTCGTTTTTCCTGTCGCTGCCTTTATGAGACCGTCCTGCATGATGGTAATCATACCAAGTTCACGGGCTTTTTGTTCGATTTCATGTACCGGTGCTTTCCCGAGGATGAGAGGATCGAGCGCTTCATTCATAAGAAGTACTTCATGAGTTCCCATTCGTCCAGAATATCCGAGTGTATCACATTTCTCACATCCTGTTGCTTTATAGAAATCAATATCTGCAACATCATCTTCGATAATATGACTCAAATATCCGGATATTTTCGATTGTAATGCAGGATCGGTAATCTTATACGGAGTACCACAATGAGGACAGAGTTTTTTTACGAGACGCTGAGATATAACCATCTTGAGAGCCGAGGAAATAAGAAACGGTTCTATATCCATATTAATAAGTCGTTGAATTGTTCCGGCAGCACTATTCGTATGGATAGTGGAAAGTACCAAGTGACCAGTGAGAGCTGCTTCAATAGCAAGCATAGCAGTTTCTTTGTCTCGAATTTCCCCGACCATTATGATATCGGGATCCTGACGAACAAGAGAACGAAGACCACTTGCGAAGTCGAAACCGATTTGCGGTTTCACTTGTGTTTGATTAATGTGCGGAATGTTGTATTCGACTGGATCTTCGAGCGTAGTTATGTTGTATGCAAGCGGATCAAATGATTGAAGCATAGAAAAGAGCGTTGTGGATTTTCCTGATCCGGTTGGTCCGGCAACGAGAATCATTCCATACTTACTCGCGAGACTTTTTTTAATTTTTTCCAGATTAACATCGAGAAAATCCAGTTTATCGAGATTCAACATATCAGCATTTTGTCGGAGAATACGCATAACAATCTTTTCGCCTTCAACAATTGGCATGATACTTACACGTATATCGACCAATTCATTTCCGAGTTTTTCCGAAGTAAATGCTATTTTTCCATCCTGTGGTTTATGTTTTTCATCGATACGCATATTTGCAAGAATCTTCATTCGAGAGAGAAGTTTTGCATATTCCTCATGAGTAATTTTATCGACAAACAAAAAGTCTCCGCTTTGACGAAAACGAATAGTTATGAAGGTCTTGCTTGGTTCGATATGTATATCGGAAGCGCCTGTTTCAAGCGCAAAATCAAAGAGTTTATTCGTATAATCAACCACATCACCAATATCACCGTTCGGTAGTACAGAGAAAAAAGCAGCGGAATCCTTTATTTTGCGAAGCATAAAATAGTTATGAAGAGAATATAATTACTGGAATAAGTATATACTATAGTTGGTGATTATGCAACATATATACACATATAAAGTATTGACAAGATTTATATAATAATTGCAGTAAAAATCTGCTTCTTTCTCAGCAAAAAACTCTATTGACATATGTATATATCAATAGAGTTTTCTTTTATATTTCGTTGCTGTTATAATCTCGGAAATATATCTTTTCTCACTTGTCTCTCGGAACTTGCTTCAAAATTAGAGGTACTCGAACAGTCCTCGATACGTTCGTAAAATATATTTCCGAGATTTTTTCATCTTTTAGAACGTGCTTGGTTTTTTACTATTTACGTATTCTTTCATCGCTTGTTCGAGGACATGAGCCACTTCGAATACTTTTTCTTCTCCGAGTTCTGATCCGAGAATCTGAAGCCCGACAGGAAGTTCGGTTGTACCTCCATCCTCTGGGAGTGAGTACCCGACAGGAAGGGAGAGTCCCGGAAGTCCCGCAAGACTGGCATTTACGGTAAATACGTCTGAAAGGTACATTTTAAGCGGATCATCCACTTTTTCTCCGATTCTCCAAGCTACCGATGGAGCAGTTGGAGTAACAATGATATCTACTTCGCTAAAAGCTTTTTTAAAATCATCCTTTATGAGCTCACGAACGAGTGACGCCCGACGATAATAAGCGTCATAAAATCCAGAAGAGAGAACGAATGATCCAAGCATAATACGTCGCTGGGATTCTTTCCCGAATCCTTCGCTTCGACTCATAGCAATATCCGCTCCACCCCCGTGCGTGTGTCCGAATCGGATTCCGTCGTAACGAGCGAGATTTGTGGAAACTTCTGCCGGCATGATGATGTAATAAACAGCGAGCCCATACTCGGTATGAGGAAGACTTACTTCCTTGATTTCCGCACCGAGTTCACGGAGTTTGGCGATTGCACCATCGATTTCTTTTTGGACTCCTTTTTCGATTCCTTCTATGAAATATTCTTTCGGTACTCCGATTTTCACTCATTTCAAATCCTTTTTATCCCAGATAGCTGGATTAATAACGGTTGGTTCTTTGAGGCTTGTTGAATCTCAAGTGTCGTATCCTGCCATGATTTCATAGAGTATCGCAGCATCTTCGACGGTTTTTGTGAAGGTTCCGGGAGTATCGAGAGAACTTGCCATAGCTATAACTCCTTTTCGGGAATTACGTCCGTAAGTCGGTTTGAAACCGACGATTCCACACATACTGGCAGGTTGTCGGATAGAACCTCCCGTATCGGTTCCGAGGGCTGCTGGTACCATTCCTGCGGCGACCGCGGCAGCTGAACCAGATGAAGATCCTCCAGGTATTCGAGTTGTGTCCCAAGGATTGCGAGTAATTCTCATAGCACTGTTTTCTCCGCTTCCTCCCATAGCGAATTCATCCATATTAAGTTTCCCTATACTGGAAAACCCCGCCTCTTTTAAGTATGTTATAATAGTCGCATCGTACGGCGGTTTATAACCTGCGAGCATCTTCGATGCAGCGGTCGTTTCCACTCCGATTTCCGAGAATACATCTTTCACTCCGATTGGCACTCATGCAAGGGGAGAGTGAATATCTTTTTCTTCGAAAACGTCACGGACAAGATTGAAAGCCTCAATCTTCGGATCGAGAGTTTTTATGCGGGCGAGGAAATAATCACATACTTCTTTTTGTGTTGTTTTCCCAGACTTAATTTCTGCGATAATTTGTTTGAGACTTAGGTCTTTGAATTCCATAATTTAGCATATATAAAAATAAATCGGGGCTATTATAGTGAAATATAAAAAAACTCCTAAAAATTTTTAGGAGTTTTTAGAGGATATTATTTTATGTATTTTTAATTCATCTCCACATTCTTAAAATGTGTGAGGCGATGACTTGTCGGCATCTTTTGGATTGCGATGAAATCGATACGAACGGATTCTTCTTTGATTTTCTGTTTCATACAATACCACCTGACAGCAAAAAGAAAACGACGTTTTTTCGTGCGGGAAAAAGTCTCGACAGCACTTCCGTAACTCTCACTGCTTCGGTATTTTACCTCAAAAAAGACGGTAATCCCGTCTTTTTTCGCGATAATATCCACTTCTCCTCATTTCGATGCAACAAAATTGGTTTCGATGATTTCGTAGTCATGTTTCTGAAGGTAATCTATAGCGAGAAGTTCCGCTTTATCACCAACAGTTCTGGAAGAAAGAGTCATGATTTTAATATTTATTCTATATTCACTTTTTCTATATCCTTTATCTTGCTTTCGGAATTCACTTTCGGATTGTAGTATCCGATAAGAAGTTTGATAAGTTCGTCTTTTTTTACCTCATCGCTTTTTATTCCTACACTTTCCAGACTGGTTTTGATAGTGGAAAGACGTTCGAAATTTGCCTTACGGAGAGATTCTGATTTTTGCCGCTTGTATCTAATAGACATAATGGTTTCTTCCTGAGTAATAGCTGCCCAGAAACTTCTGAAAACTCCGGCAATCCCGGTATCTCGAACACTCTTATCTTCATCAGCATCGTAGGGAACCACGATATAAAAATCCTTTTTCATAATCTGTGCCATATCGATGAGGTTCGTGAGAAAATCGATATATCGGTAACTCTGCTCTTGGAGAAGAGGATTTTTTTGTTTGAGAGCGATATTTTTGAGTTTCATAAGATATCCTTCTATATCTACTTTAAGAGATCGAACGATAATCTGGATAGGGAATCGGAGCGAGTTCAAGAAACGCTGATATCCGATAATGATTGCATCCTGCTCTTCTTCGCTCTTGAGATTGAAATTCACCGCATGAACTTTCAGAACCATGCGAGAAGAACCATCCTTCATAATCATACAATTATCTCGGATTTCCGAAAAAGGAAGATATCGTTGCGTAGTAGAATCTTTCGCAGGGTTTTTAGCGGCTTTTACTGAAGCAGTAGTTTTGTCAGACATAATTAAAAGTTGCAAGTGATAAATTATAATTTTCCGAGACGTTCTTCAACACTTTCAAATGTTGTGTGATGATTCTTATTTCCTCAAGTGGACTGTGTTTCTGTAGGAGCTTTTATGTACCCGACTTCGAGGGAATTATAACTGTCGACTCATTTGCACCATGTACGATTTCCAACGTTCAGATTGAGACGTATGAGATTCAATAAAAAAGGAATGAACGTCATCTCGGTATGACGGAAAAGTGCAATCACGAGAGCGAGTCCCACTATAATGATAGTAGGGAAAAGCGCGACACCTGCTCCGACATTTGGTTCGAGAGATTTGAACACGGAATAACCGATACCTCCGCCGACCATAATAATGACTAATTGACGGAGACTGAGATTTAAAAAAATCTTATCTTCGTTCTCTATCTGTACAGGGATTTTGTATTGCATGAATGTAAGTTAGGAATTATAAGTTAGGAATTATAAGTTGAATATTATTTTTGGACTTATAATTTATAACTTCTCACTTATAACTTGTTTATTATAGCCTATTTTCTCTGAAATCGCAAGAGAATCGCCATATTTTTAATGTTTTTCTTTTGACTTTTTGGGCTTTCGTCTTATAAATTGGGGGTTCCTGAAAAGGTTTTCTTTATTATACTTTCTCACTTTTTTCTTATGAAAATTGATTTTATCAAAAGCCGTTTTATGTACTACGGATTTGCACTCGTACTCATATTTATTTCTATCGGTGCATATTTTACGCTTCCGCTCAATCTCGGGATTGATATGACTGGTGGAGTACAAGCCGAATATGATTATACTTCTGGACAGGTGAATATCGATACTATAAAGACTCTCGTGAATGAAGCGAAGAAGAATATCGTATACAACGATTCTGAGGTAGTAAACAATGTTAATGTTTATAAGATTTCCGGAGAAGACAAATTCATTGTAGAAGCTGGTTTTTCTAAACTTTCCGGTATTTCCGACAAAGATTTCGAAGGACTCAAGACAAAATTCAAAGACGATATCAGTGGGAGATTTATGAGTCTGAGTTCTGTGAAAATAACGATGTCCCGATATATTAATATCGGAGAATCATTCGGAGATTATATTAAGAAGACGGCTTATATGACTCTTACTCTTGTTATTATTGCTATTTCTCTCTATATCGCTTACGCATTCCGAGGTTCTATCGAAGGATTTACGAGCTTTTCTTTCGCTTCCGTAACTGCCGTTTCTCTTTTTCACGATTTAGTTATCGCATTTGGACTCTATATCATTGCATCATATTTTTTCCCAGAATTTAAGATTGATACCTTCTTTATTACAGCTATGCTGACGGTTCTCGGGTACTCTATCAATGATACGATTGTAGTAATGGACCGAATTCGATCGAATCTCCGTCTTCCAGAAAACAAGAAAAAAGATTTCGGAGTGGTAATCAATAACTCTGTAAATGAAACAATGACACGTTCTATTTATACTTCCGCTACGATTTTTATCGTTCTCGTTGCTATGTTCTTCTTTGGACCGGATTCTATTCGAGGATTCATTCTCGCTCTTATATTTGGTACGGTTGTCGGAGCATATTCTTCCATCGCCATCGCTGCACCGCTTCTCTATGATATTTCTGGGAAAAGAAAATAATATGAACCAACAAATCAATGATAATATTATCGCAGAACAGGTCGATAGATTTTCTAAAGAAATAGAAATTTCCCCTGTCTGAGAAGATAACAAAATAATTCCACATAAAGCAGTTTTTCATACAGTTACAGAAATAAAAAAAGCAGTTGCTGATGCTTTATGAAGAGAAAAATTTTGGATTACAGGAAAAATACTTTTAAAAAGTATGAGATATAGAGTGGATATATTAGAAAGTGAATGAAAAGGTGTGAATGATATTACATATGCAATTACAAGAGAATGAGTTCAAGAACTTTTCAAAGGAATTGTAAGAAAAGAGAATAAAATCGTTCCATTAGCAAGTGATTTCGATCTTCCTATCAGATATGGAACTTCTGTAAGTGGTAGAAGAGGAAGTAGTGAATATTCAGGAAGTAGTGAATATAGTTAATAAAATACAGAAAAAAATCGCTCGAATCGAGCGATTTTTTATTTTCCATTTTTTATCCAAATATTTTTTTCATTTCTTTACCGAGTGTTATTTTTTTCTCTTCCTCGTTCATTGTTTGTATTTTACCAAATACTTTGATAGAAGTAGTTTTAATACCACAAAACTTGAGTCGGAGCATCCCCCAAAGGAGACGATAACTCACAGGAAATAGACTGTAAACAAATGATGGAGCTCCAGAAGTAGCAAATATTCGGGCAGTTTTTCCTGAGAGAAGTCCTGTTGGTTTCCCGTCGATATATTTATAAGCGAATCCTGTTGTGAAATTACAATCTATCCAGTTCTTCATGATTGCCGGAGCGTCTGCCCACCATACAGGGAATACAAATACGAGTTCTTCTGCCCAAGAGATTTTCTCTTGCATCGCTTGAGTTACTATATCTTTACCGATATCACTCAATTTGTCGAACCGGAGGAAATCCTGTCTAAGTTCAGTGGTATAAAGATCGAGAATTTCGACCTGACGACCCTCAAGTTCGGAATTTTCGCGGTAGGTTTCAGCAAGCGCTCGAGTAAAACTCGTTTGGCTTGGATGTGCGGTGATTATAAGGGTATTCATAGTTTTTTTGTGAGGAAATATTTATATGCCCGAGTATACGAAGCGATAGAAACAAGTCAAAATTAAAAACATTTTGATTTTTAGGAGTTTTGAAATAGAGTACGGATGAAATTATCTTCTTTAAGAAGCAAATCAAGAGTCCGTCATTGCGAGGTACGATACCCTCAAGGGGTACCCCGAGCAATCCAGGGAACTTATCCCATTTTTTTAAAAGGATTTATTTGTCCTAGATTGCTTCACTATCGTTCGCAATGATACTATCTTTTAAATCAAAAATTTATGCTCATCCATCCGCTCGGACATACCGAATTTGGTATCGAAATAAATAATAAACAAGGAGAAATCGTCCGTATCTTGGTCGATGCGTGGTTATCAGACTATGCTTTCGGAGATCTGATGGAACGGACGCCGAGAATCAAGCTCTCGAGCGAGAAACTCAAGACGCTCGATGTTATATTCCTGAGTCATGCGCACTGCGATCATTTCGATCCGTATACACTCGTTCCTCTCTATAGTGTTGCGAGTCCGCTCCTCCTTATTCCGGAAACGCTCGTGTATCTCATTCCAATTGTAAATAAATATATTCCGCAGGCGAAAATCCATATTCTCAGAAACCGCGAAACTTTCACACATAAGGGAATCGATTTCCATGGAATCTGCTTCGACAACGAAGCGATTACGAACGAGGATGATGTTATGACGCTTGCCATGAGTAATCATGAAGAGCTCATCTATGCCGAGATTGATACGCTCATCCCGAAAACGGAAGAAGCGTACGATATTTTGACCCGGCTTTTGAGTAAAAAATCCTATGCCCGAGTGACGTATCTTTCGAGCCGAAACGAGCTTGGAGCGAATCTCTCGGTTCTTGACCAAGTGAGTGAAATAGATCGAGAAAAGTTCAAAAAACAGTATCGTTCCAGTCGAAAAGAGGAACTCGAATGGGAATATGAAATGCTCACATCTGGAGAATTTCCAGACTTTACCGAAGTTCCGAACTTCGCCCGTGGATTCATCGGGCAGGGGATTTGCTATCCAAGCATTCTTGATCCAAATCTCTCTCGTATCGGTGCGATGAGTCTCATAGACATCTCCGAGCTCGAGACTTCCATTGCTCGTAATTATGGCAAGGATTTTCCGAGTCGAGTTCTGACTCCCAGAAAAGTGTTCGAGACGACGAATGCTGGTCTGAAACCGATTCAAGTAGAATCGTTCATTGGCACAATTATCACGGAAAATATTTCTGACAAACCGACCGGTCGAGGTCGAATCTATGCCAAGTGACCACTTCGGGATGAAGTTCGGGATTTTGCTTCGCAAGAACAAATTCTTTTAAATATCCTGAATAATCGATTCCTCCCAAGCGTGTTCTCGAACCCGGACGATAATCTAAAAACAGCGATTCTAAAAAATCCAGAAAGAGTATATCGAATTACTATTCGATTCGGAACACGAGAAAAGTTTGAAACTCAGAATTATATATTCTCGTTCGGAGAGATAGGATTTCGTCGTGAGATACCTGAAAATCAGGAATCTTCTGAAAAATGAGGAAGTTCGTATGAAAACTGCGTACCGAAGTGAAACGTACTGACTTGTACGGAGAACGAGGAATGTAAGGTTTGAATATGAAATTCGCATTTTGCAAAGATTTCTCTTTGTCAGGAGGACTATTGGATGAATGATCTGGAAGATTTCTGGAACGGTTCACAGGAACTCTACTCCAATTTCTTTCATCTCCTCGACATAAAACGTACCTACCGACTCTGGAATATGCTCGGAGCGAATTTTTTCAACCACGATATCGTGAAACGAAAATATGAATATCATTTCGAACGAGCAAGCGAAGGGAAAACAGTGGAGGATTTCGTAGGGGAAATATATTCCTGACTAAAGAGTTAAATCATCTCTATTTTAAGCGCTTTTCATCATTTTATGAGAAGCGTTTTTTTTTGTGGATTTCCGATGAGCATTTTCCTGTATATTTTCCCTTTACTTTCCTTACTATTTTCATATAATCCCTCCAGTTTTTTTAGTACAGACGTACCATGGTACGTCTCTAACCACATTTCATTATGTCCGCAACATCTTACGATAGTAGTAATATACAGGTTCTTGAAGGTCTTGAGCCGGTGCGAAAACGACCCGGTATGTACATCGGGGAAACCAATGAACAAGGGCTTCACCATCTCGTTTGGGAGATCGTCGATAACTCGATAGACGAGGCCATGGCGGGTCACGCGAAACATATTACTGTCACTATGCACTCCGACGGGTCCGTTTCCGTTGGGGACGATGGTCGTGGAATTCCCGTTGATATCCATCCAAAGACGGGAAAATCCGCTCTTGAAACGGTTATGACCGTTCTCCATGCCGGAGGGAAGTTCGGAGGAGAAGAGTCTGGATATAAAGTTTCCGGAGGTCTTCACGGAGTCGGAGCATCAGTCGTAAATGCACTTTCTGACAAGATGCAGGTATGGGTTCATAAAGACAAGAAAGTATATACTCAGTCATACCAGCGTGGTATTCCGGATGGTCCGGCTCTTCCGACAGGAGACAAGACCGATACACACGGAACCATCGTTCGATTCTGGCCGGATGCGACTATGTTCACGACCGTTATTTTCGATTACGATACGATTCTTACTCGTCTCCGTCAGCAAGCATACCTTACGAAAGGTATTACTATGACGCTTATTAATGAATTTACTGGTTCTAAATATCGATTCTTCTTCGAGGGAGGTATTCAGTCCTATGTTCATCACCTCAATCGAGGGATCGATACTATCGGCGACGGTATTTTCTATGCAGATAAAAACCTCGATGATATCCAGGTGGAAATCGCTTTTCAATACAAGAAAGACGATTATTCTGAACGTATTGTCAGTTTCGTAAACAATGTTACGACTACCGACGGAGGAACACATATGGCAGGGTTCCAGGCAGCTCTCACAAGAACTATCAATAAGTATGCCCGAGAACAGGAAATCCTCAAGGAAAAAGATACGAACCTCGAATCATCCGACGTTCTTGAAGGACTTTGCGCGGTTGTTTCTATTAAAGTTCCAGATCCACGATTCAGTTCTCAGACCAAAGAAAAACTCGTAAATCCCGAAGCGAAAGGAGTGGTTGACCGAGTACTTTCCGAGAAACTTTACGAATATCTTCAGGAAAATCCACGAAGTGCGAAAGCGATGGTAGAGAAATCTCTCCTTGCTGCCCGTGCTCGAGCCGCAGCCCGAAGTGCCCGAGATACTATTATCCGTAAAGGAGCCCTTGAAGGAATGACTCTTCCAGGTAAACTTGCGGATTGTTCCAGTAAAGATCCATCTAAATCAGAAATCTATATCGTAGAGGGAGATTCTGCGGGAGGTTCTGCGAAGCAGGGTCGTGACCGTGAAACTCAGGCTATTCTTCCGCTCAAAGGTAAGATTCTCAATACGGAACAGGCTCGACTCGACAAGATTTTTGCTAACGGAGAAATCAAGAACCTTATCATCGCGCTCGGAACTTCCATCGGGGAGACTTTCGATCTCTCTCGTCTTCGTTACCACCGAATCGTTATCATGACCGATGCGGACGTGGATGGAGCACATATCCGAACCCTTCTCTTGACCTTCTTCTACCGATACCTTCGACCGCTTCTTGACGGTGGATTCATCTACATTGCACAACCACCACTCTACAAACTGACTAAAGGGAAACAGACTTGGTACGTGTACAATGATGATGAGAAAAATGCTATTCTTGCAGAATATGGAGTAACTTCTGAAGGAATCCAGCGTTACAAGGGGCTTGGAGAGATGAATCCAGAACAGCTTTGGGAGACAACTATGGATCCAAAACAACGAAAGATGGGGCGAGTACATATCATCGATGCCGAGAAGGCAGACGAAGTATTTCGAACACTTATGGGAGAAGATGTTCCACCACGACGAAGATTCATTCAATCACGAGCAAAGCATGTAATGAATTTGGATATATAAGGATTCTTTGAAAAACTCATTCTTTGCGTTTAAATCTCCGCGCTTCGTTCACTGTACAGTCGTACAGCTCACTACAGTGCTCGATTTGCGCGCAAATTACTTCGCTTTTGAAAGAATCTGGGGTTTGATTTAATAAGTTTGAATATTTACTTTTTTACTTTTAGTCATTATGGTTGCTACTACGCCAGTTGTCGTAAAAAAAACAAAATCTTCCGTTTCTCTTCCTATTAAGATTGAGAATATAATGAAAGAATGATTAAAGAAATATTCAAAAATTACTGAAGCAGCAAAAAAGCGTGGATTGAACGAATCTGATACGAGTAATATCATCAATGATATGCTCGGTGAAGTATTTGGTTTTGATAAATTCTTCGATGTTACTACAGAGTATAAAATTCGCGGACAATATGCTGATTATGGAGTGAAGATTGACGATAAACTCATATTTCTTATTGAAATCAAAGCGATTTGTGTACCGCTCAACGAAAACCATATATTTCAAGCAGCAAGTTATGCTTCTACAGAAGGGGTTGAATGGGTTGTTTTAACGAACCTTGAAGAATGGAGAATATATCACCTTTCTTTCGGAAGTAGAATTGACCAGGAATTAGTTGTACAATTTAACCTTATCGAAGAAGGAAAGAGTGTTAAAATTTTTGATAAAGCCTCTTGTTTACATAAAGAAGGTATCAAGAAAGGATTACTTAAAAAACTTTGGACAAACAAGGTTGCTTTAAGTGAGGGAAATCTTAAAAAAGTACTTTTCGGTAAACCTATTGTGAATGCTATCAGAAGAGAACTTTCAAAAATTACTGGTGTGAAAATTGGCGAAAACGATGTAACAGAACTACTTACAAAACTTTTTGAAAATAAAAATACTTGCAGTAAATAGTTTCCTCTATGTCCTACTCCATCGACCGCTACGAAGGCGCAAAAATTCTCAATTGTTCCACTCGCACGATAGATCGCTATATCAGTGCAGGAAAGATTCGTTCAAAACGGATAGGGAAGAAAGTATATCTCCATAATGAAGATATCCATATTATCCAGAATGGCGGGATTCAGGAGGATTATATCGTGCTCGATTCCGATGGACAGGTTATGACTGATATTCAAGACGAATCTTCATTCGTCCGCCGTCCCGTTATGGTCGATTACAAACAACTTTTCGATGATGCCCAGAAATCCATAGAACGAAAGGATACACTCATCCAAGAGCTTTCGTATCGTGCAGGGCAAGCAGAAGCGGAGCTTAAGAATTCTATTTCCATGATAGAATACAAGAAAGCAACTATGCTCCTCGAGAGTTCTAAGATGCACGGTGAAGAGGAACGAAAGAGTTTGGATAAAAAAATCGGAGAGATTACTTCTGATTTGGAAGAGAAAAATATGACAAATATTTTGCTTATGATTCTCGTTTCTATACTTTTTGTGGTGGCAGTGATACTTTGGTTTTTCGCACTATAAATATATTGTCATTCTGAACTTGTTTCAGAATCTTCCGCTTATATTAAAAAATAAATTTTCAATGAAAAATAGAAATGAGAAAAATATTTTTTCTCGTCTGGAAACAAAGTCAGTGAATATTCTTCAATTTTCCAAGACTGTTTCGACATCGAAATAAAAATTTTTCTCATTTCATATAACTTTTATTTTCTCTCTTTTCTCCATTATGAAACAACTTCCTGTACCAAAACGAATCCTTTTGAAACTCTCTGGGGAAGCTCTTCAGGGGAAATGAGAGTATGGTATCGAAACCGAATTTCTCGATAGTCTTGCGAAAAAGATTGTGACTCTGACGAAAGAAAAAGACATCGAAGTAGTCATCGTTATTGGGGGAGGAAATATATTTCGAGGAGTATCTGGGGCAGCGAAAGGGCTCGATAGAACTGCCGCTGACTATATGGGAATGCTCGCGACAGTTATCAATGGTATCGCTCTCGGGAATGCCATCGAAAAGGCCGGACAATCCGTTCGGATTATGTCTGCCATCGAGATATCGAAAGTAGCAGAACTCTTTATCTATCGCCGAGCACTTAAACATCTCCGAGAAAAACGAATTATCATCGTGGTTGCCGGAACGGGGAACCCATATTTTACAACCGATTCGGCTGCGGTTCTCCGAGCCTTGGAACTTCATTGTGATTTTATGGTCAAAGGAACGAAAGTGGACGGAGTGTACGATAAAGACCCAGCAAAATTTCCAGACGCAAAACGTTATGATAAGGTTTCGGTTGATGATGCTCTTTCAAAATGACTCCGGATTATGGATCAATCTGCTATCGCTCTCGCAAAAGATGAACGCCTTCCACTCTTCGTCTGTCGCATCGAAGATATCGATCAGATTGGATCACCAGATATTCGAGGGACGTACGTGTATGTAAATGAATAAATAAAGAATCGTGGATAAGAATTTTCCTTTTTGTTTGTCGAGGCATAATAGAAAATAGTGTGTGGCTAAAATAAGGAGTATTTGGTATTGTAAAGACAAATACTCCTTTACTTTTACAAGAGTGAATAAAAGTTACAAGAAAAGATGTAAGAAATGTTCAGGTTGTTGTATCAAGAGAGATGGATTCATGAGATGAAAACAAAGATACAAGTGCAAGGA
>Ga0100390_10002310_pt1 | contig 16859 bp, 12 predicted proteins | sample CryGeymeta201514_FD_81540 | JGI IMG/M metagenome (GOLD analysis project Ga0100390, IMG submission 81540) | Groundwater microbial communities from Crystal Geyser aquifers in Utah, USA - Crystal Geyser metaG 2015-14 | ecosystem: Environmental > Aquatic > Deep subsurface > Groundwater | place... | reverse complement strand
TGTTTTCTTTTGTTTTCACAACCAACAGGTTGCACCCCAAGCTGCCATTTGTTAAGAGATCTTAAATTTTGTCGTGTAGTGTGTTCCGTCCTGAGGATTTTCAACCCTTCATCTACTTCCAGTTTTGATAATTTAACATGAACATTCATCTTATCGCGGGCGCTCGCCCCAACTTCATGAAGATTGCTCCAGTGATGCGAGCGGCGAAGGTCCATGGTGATCGGGTTGACTGCCGGATCGTGCACACGGGTCAGCATTATGATCGGGCGATGAGTGATGTGTTTTTCGAGGAGTTGGGGATTCCGGAGCCTCACTATCATTTGGGCTGTGGTGGGGGGACGCATGCGGAGCAGACGGGGAAGATCATGGTGGCTTATGAGAAGCTCTGTGCTGACGAGCCACCGGATTTGGTGATGGTGGTGGGTGATGTGAATTCGACCTTGGCCTGCGCGCTGGTGGCGAAGAAGTTTCAGATCCCGGTGGCGCACATTGAAGCGGGATTGCGAAGTGGCGATCGGGCGATGCCGGAGGAGATCAATCGCCTGGCGACGGATGCGATTTCGGATCTGTTCTTTGTGACGGAGCCGAGTGGGCGCGATAACCTCTTGAGAGAGGGCCAGCCGGAGAAGGATGTGCATTTCGTCGGCCATGTGATGGTGGACAACCTGCTGTATCAACGTGACAAACTGGAGGCAGAGCCATTGAGCGAGGGCGGATCTGTTGAGATCAAGAAAGGCTTGGATGAGTATGGGGTGATCACGATGCACCGTCCTTCGAATGTGGACGATCCTGCGGTGTTTGCTGGTTTGGCGAAGGCATTGAAGAGGATTGCTGAGAAGGTGCCGCTGGTCTTTCCCGTACATCCGCGGACGCGGGCAAACATGGAGAAATTCGGCATCGATCTTGGGCCGGGTGTGAAGTTGGCGGATCCGATGGGCTACATGGATTTCCTCAATCTCTGGAAGGATGCGAAGATTGTGCTGACCGATAGTGGGGGTCTCCAGGAAGAAACGACGGCACTGGGCGTGCCTTGTCTGACGATGCGGGAGAATACCGAGCGGCCGATTACGATCAGTGAAGGCACCAACCTCCTGGTGGGGACCGATCCGGCAGTGATCGTGGCGGAGGCGATGAAAGTACTCGGAGGTGAGACGAAGACCGGTTCGCGGCCCGAGCTGTGGGATGGAAGAGCAGCAGTGCGGATTGTGGAGATCCTGCTGCAGAGTTGAGGATTTGAAGATCTTGGGATTTCGTATGAAAATTGGATTTATAGGTGCTGTGCCTCCGGCTTCGGTTTTCCCGGAGGACTGCATTCTGCCTCGTTACCGGAAGCCGACCCATCCGGCTCCCTGGATTGGCGGACTCCTGCCGGAGTTGGCGCGATTGGCTGACTTCGAGCTCCGAGTTTTCGTGGTTCATCGTGCTGTGGCGAAGCCCTGTGTGGTGGAGCGCGGAGGCGTGCAGTATGAAGGGGTTCCGAGCCCGATGCTTGAACGCTTTGCGCCCCATACTTTTTTCCATTCCAAATCGTTCGTGGTGTCGGGAGCGATTCGTCGTTTTCGGCCGGACTTGATTCATGCCTTTGGTCTGGAGAATGGATCTGGAACGATTGCGCTACGACATGGCGTTCCCGTGTCGTGTTTCCTTCAGGGCATCGCGGAAAGGTATCTTCCCTACTATGGACAACGTAGTTTCATCAACAAGCGCGTCGCGGTGGCTTGCGAGCGTGCGGCGGTGAAGCAGGTGCGGTGGATGATCGCCGAAACGGAGTTTGCCAGGGATTGGGCACTTGGTCACAACCCCGATGCGCGAGTGGAAGTGATTCCCCATCCGCTGAGGCCGGTGTTTCTCGGCGCGGAGTCGACACCGGATGCGAAGCGGATCATTTCGGTGGGAGGTTTAGATCATCGCAAGGGTATGGATACGATCATCCGAGCGTTTGCCCGAGTGGGCGACCCCGAAGCGAGACTATGCATCGTGGGTGGTGGTCCGAGCGAGGGTGAGTTGAGAGCGCTGGCTGCGGAGCTGAAAGTGGAGGGGCAGACGGAGTTCGCTGGAGTGGCTGACACGGAGCAAGTACTGGAGGAACTGTCCAAGTCGTCGATTTTCGTGATTGCTTCGCGGATGGATACCTCGCCAAACGTATTGACGGAGGCTCATGCGGTGGGTCTGCCGGTGATCGGCACGAAGGTTGGGGGGATTCCTGAGATGATCGACGAAGGAGTGGATGGCTTTCAGGTCGAGATGGATGGAGTTGAAGAGATGGCGGAGCGTATGAGGTGCCTGCTCGAAGACCCAAATAAGGCTCGGACGATGGGGGCACATGGCAAGGAGAAGGTGAGGGTTCTGAATGACCCGGCGAGAGTTGCTGGAGTTCAGGCGCAGTTTTTCCAGCGGATTCGGGAGGATCTGGGGAAGTAGTTCGAAGCGGGAGAAGCGTGTAGAGAATCAGGTTTTGGGCGAGTAGAGTATGAAACAGGTATTGGTAAAGAAAGGGCAGGCGCTGGTGGCGGAGGTGCCGGAACCGGAAGCGCTGGCGGGCTTTGTGCTGGTGGCGCTCCGTGCGAGCTGCGTGAGCCCGGGCACGGAGATGGCGGGGATTGCGAACTCGGGAAAGAGTCTGATGCAACGGGTGATCGAGCAACCGGACAAGGCGAAGGCGGCGCTTGAGCGGATGAGGAAGGAGGGGATAGGGAAGATCTGGCAGCAGGCGAAGGAAAAGTTCGAGAGCAGCAGTGTGAGCGGCTACTCGGCGGCTGGAGTGGTGGTGGACCTAGGCTCGGGCGTTGACGGGTTTCGCCGAGGGATGCGCGTGGCGGTGGCGGGTGCTGGCTTGGCGAACCATGCGGAGCTGGTGGCAGTACCGGTCAATCTGTGTGTGCCTGTTCCTGATGAGGTGAGTTTCGCGGATGCGAGCAGCGTGGCGCTAGGAGGAATCGCGATGCAGGCGGTGCGGCGAGCTGAAGTGACTTTGGCTGAGAAGGTGGCGGTGATCGGTTGCGGGCCGCTGGGCTTGTTGGCGATCCAGATGCTGCATGCTTCGGGCTGCCGGGTTTTTGCCACGGATCTCGATGAAAGGCGGCTTGGACTGGCGAAAGAGTTTGGTGCCGAGCAGGCGCTGAGTCCGGCGGCGGAGGATGTGGTAAAGCGGGCGCAGCACTGGTCTGGAGGGATGGGCGTGGATGCGGCGATCGTCTTTAGTTCAACGGCGTCTGGCGAGCCGGTTTCCCAGGCTTTCCGGATGTCGCGGCGCAAGGGCCGGGTGGTTTTGGCGGGGGTGGCAGGTGGCGAGTACAAGCGGGATGAGATGTATATGAAGGAATTGGATTTCCTGATTTCCACTTCGTACGGGCCAGGGCGCTACGACGACGATTATGAGTTGCGGGGGAACGATTATCCTTTTGCGTATGTGAGGTGGACGGAAAACCGCAATATGGCGGCGTATCTTGAGCTGCTTTCCCAAAAACGGGTCTTGGTGGCGCCGATGATTGAGGTGGAAGTGCCAGTCGAGGAGGCCGCCAGCGCCTATGAGAAGCTAAAAGCTCCCGAGCGACCATTGCTTGCGGTGATTCATTACGACTTTGAGAAGGAGGCCGAGCCTCCGGCGGAGGTTGTGGAAGCGAAATGGGCAGGGGTGGAGCCAGGGAAGCCGGTTGGCCTCGCCTTGGTAGGTGCAGGTTCCTTCGTGCGGGCCATGCACGTTCCGATTTTGAAGGGGATGTCCGAGCAGGTGAGGGTGCCATTGGTGATTTCCCGAACCGGGCCAAGCGCGACGGCCTGTGCTGAGACTCTTCCGGGAAGTCGCGCGACTACGGATTTCCCTGAGGCGTTGCGGGACAGCGGTGTCCATGCGGTGCTTATCGGGACGCGGCATGATACGCATGCGGCACTGGCAATTCAGGCACTGCACGCCGGCAAGGCGGTGTTTGTCGAGAAGCCGATGTGTTTGACTCCGGCTGAGTTCGTGGACCTCGAGGGTGCGGTGAAATCAAACGCCGCGCCTTTCATGGTGGGCTACAATCGGCGTTTCTCGCCATTTGCCCGGCGGATTCGAGAGGAAGTGGCAGACCGTATTCATCCGTTGATGATTCGCTATACGATGAACGCGGGATACCTCCCGCCGGAGCACTGGACCCAAGGACTCGAAGGGGGCGGACGCCTGCTGGGTGAAGCCTGTCATATCATTGACCTCTTTCGCAGTCTTGTCGGTCATCCTGTGGTGAGTCTATCATGTTCACCGCTGCGTGGGGCGAATCCTGCGGCCCGGGGAAATGATAACTTCACGCTGACTCTCGAGTATGCGGACGGTTCGGTTGCGACATTGATCTATTCCGCGCTGGGACATCCCGACATTCCCAAGGAACGAATGGAGGTGTTCTTTGATCAGAAGGCATTCATTCTCGATGACTACGTTTCGATGAGTGCTCATGGCTTGGGCGGTGCCCGAATTAATCTGAAGTCGGCGGACAAGGGGCATCAGGCGGAGTGGGGGGCATTTATCTCCGCAGTGGCATCCGGCGAACGGTTCCCCATTCCTTGGGAGGAGCTTGTCGAGACATGGCGAGTGAGTTGGCAGGCGGATGAGATCTGCCGCACGGGAGCATCTTTGTTGGCGACGCCATGAGCGGGCTTCGCGAAACCGTAGATGCGATTCATGTCGTGGCCTTCCGTGCTCGGCGCAAGCTCATTCGTCGGATTCGCAGGAAGACCGCACCTCAAATGCTGGCGCACGATCAGCGGGTATATCGCCGGCAGTGCGCTGGAATGAAAGCCCGCGTCCGTATTGAGGAGTTCCGCCGCACGGTGAAAGTCGACGGATGCATCGACTTTCTGACCTCGGATGAGGCGGCGGCGGTTCTGGCTAAAGCTGATCAGGCATGTCGTCACGAGTTTGATCTACTCGGAAGCGGACCGACCTTGTTGGGAAATCCGATTGCCTGGCACCGAGACTTCAAAACTGGATTTGAGTGGTCTCCACAGGCGCACCATCTTGAGATTGCCTGGGATGCGGTTCCACCCGGGACGGACATCAAGGTGCCGTGGGAGCTAAGCCGCTGCCAGCACTTCGCGGCTCTCGCTTTGGCGGATCGCTTGGAGGGTAACGGACGATTTAAAGAGGAGCTCAAGCGACAACTGGGTAGCTGGATTGAGGCAAATCCCTGCGGCTATGGCGTGAACTGGGTTTGCACGATGGACGTAGGCATTCGAGCCGTGAACTGGCTGATGTCGTTGTCAGTTCTCTCTGGAGGTGCGGACGAAAACGAGTCCTTCGCCGATGGAGTCGTGGAATCCCTCTGGTGCCACGGCCGGCATATCATGCGGAACCTCGAGTGGAACGGCCCGAGATCGGATATGGCCGGAAACCACTTTTTGGCCGATCTTTGCGGACTATTCGCCATTGGGGTGTTGTTCCGTGAAACGGGGGAAGGCGAGCGATGGCTCGCCTTCGCACTTGAATGGTTCGAGAAGGAGATTAACCGCCAAGTTTTCAGCGATGGGGTCTTGTTCGAGACTTCGACCAGCTATCATCGGCTTTCGCACGAAATGTTCCTCTGGGCCGATGGAATGGCGGATAGGATAGGTCGTCCATTTTCAGAGTATTACACGGCTCGCTTGGAGCGAATGGGAACCTTCGTGAAGTGCTATACCGCTCCTTCTGGTCTCGCGGCGCAATTCGGTGACAACGATGGAGGTCGCCTGATAAGTGTGGGGATCGAGGAATTGCGTGATCACCGCTATCTGTATACCGATCGGTGTGGATTTGGTGGCCAATCTAACAGGAGGCTCCTGCTGGCAGATGGAAGAGGTGCCATAGATGAGCCGAGCGGCGCCTTCCGCGACGGCGGTTTCTTCTTCGGGGCCGTGGGAAGCGGATGGCTCGGAGTCAGGGCTGGTGCGGTAACCCATGGCGGTGCGCATGCTCACTGCGATCAACTCTCCTTCGTTCTAACGATTGAAGGGGCGGATGTCATTGTGGATCCGGGGACGGGCGTCTATACCGCCGACGTCCGAATGCGGAATGACTTCCGGGCGAGCTTTGCGCACAATGCACCAAGGGTGAACGATCTCGACGCGAACCACTTCTCGGGCGGAATGCAGGGGCTATTCCAGATGTCGGATGACACACGGGCGGAGTTGGTGAACTGGAGTAGGAGTAGCGATGCAATCGAGTTTCGAGGGCGGCACTTTGGCTATTCCCGGATGATCGACGGATGTCTCGTGGAGAGGACTCTGCGGATGGAGCATTGCCGACTTGAGGTGAGAGATGTGGTTCGCTCTTTGAGAACTGGTGATCGGGTAAGGTGGAATTTCCGGCTTGATCCAGGAGTGGATGCCTATGTCACGGAGGGCGGAGCTTTGCTGAAGGTCGGAGGACGAGAAATTTCGGTCCTCGTTGATCCGCATTTGGTCCTCGCTGTCGAAGAGAAGAGTTTTAGTCCCACATACGGTGTAGTGATGCCCACCAAAGAGCTATTACTGCAGCGCACGGCATCAGATAAGGGAGACCTTGAACATCGCATAGTCTTTGAATGGGAATGACCGAAATGAATTTTGATAAGCCATGAGCAAGGAAAGAAACGGCATTAAGGTTGCCTGTACACTCGTTGGGACTCTTGCAATCAGGGGTCGACTGTTAAAACAGCTTGCCGCTTTGAAGACTGCGGGAATCTCGACAAAGCTCTACTACGGGGACATAGGCGAAGTGCCTCTGAAGCGTGAAGACTTCGATTTTCCGATCGAGGTGATTTCGACGCCACTGAAGAAGAGCAAAGCGGTGTTGTTCCTTCGCCAGATGCGATACGGACTTCAAGCAGGTCGCAGGATCGCGGAATCGGATGCCACCCATGTGATCTGTTTCGCGTTGGAGTCCCTGCTTGCTGGTGTGGTCGCAAAACGCCGTCGTCCGGAACTCAAGCTGATATTCGACAGTAGCGAACTCCATGTGGAGGCTTACATCAACCCGGTCAAGAAGCGGGTATGGGCGATGATCCAAAAGTACTGCGTCCCATTTTGTGATATTATCATGCATGCGGAGGAGAATCGCATGAGCTATTTCAAAGAGCATCACGATCCAGCTCCAGATAAAAGAGTCCATTTTCTTTTGGAGAACCTCCCCTACTTCATCCCGGGCGAAAAACTAAGGGAGAAACCTGCGAAGCCGCCGTTGCGCGTGCTCTATGTAGGAGTCATGGGACCCGACCGCTTCACTCCTCAACTGGTGGATATTTTCCGGGAGCTCGGGCCGGATTACACCTTGGATTTGGTTGGTCCGGTAATGCCTCAATCATTCGCCGGGGATCTCGAGAAAAAAATGTCAGAAGTGGATACTCCAAACGTTACCGTGCGGCCTGCGATTCCTCATAAAGAAATGTCCAATCTGATTCAGGATTTCCACGTTGGAATCGCACTCTATCGCAATGACAACCTTTGCAATTACTACTGCGCACCGAACAAGGTCTATGACTATCTGATGAACGGCGTCGCGGTTATTGCAAATGATTACCCGGGACTTCGAAAGGTGTTGGAAGTTGGTGAGGTCGGTGCCTGTGTGGAGAATGTGGACTTACACTGTTTCAAGGCGGCACTCGAATTGATCGCTAGCGAGCAACGGTCGAACAATATCACAGACGATGTCCGCAAACGTTACTCTTGGGAAGCTCAGAATCCAGGCTACATCGCGTTATTCGACTAACTTCAGACTTTTGGCACCGTTGCCGAACTCGATAACTTAATGATTTTGGGGGTAAAGGATGAAGCTTGAGAAAGAAGAGAGATCGGGAGGCGTAATCCCCATCGTTGTCTTCGCGCAAACGCCGCCCCCGGAACACGGACAGAGTCGGATGGTGCTGCGTGCGATCGAAGCTCTCTCCGAGGCATCAGGTGAATTCGAGGTTCACCACGTGGATTCCCGATTTTCTGAGACCCTTGATGACATCGGGGAGAGTTCGTTTGTCAAGGGGTTGCTGATTGGCAGGTACTTGTTGGCTGCGGTGACAACAAGGTTAAGTCTGAAATCGCCGCTATTGTATTATGTGCCTGGGCCGGTAAAGCGAAGTTCACTAATCAGGGACTGGATTCTACTTGGTGTTCTCCGGCTGTTCTATCGGAAAGTTGTTTTCCACTGGCACGCGATTGGTCAGGGAGAATGGGCTCACGGATCAGAAAGGCTGTCGCTATCCGGACCGAAGTGGATCGACCGCGCTGGTAGGTTTTTCAGCCGGATTGTTCTAAGTAAACCCTATGCGTCGATCTGCGTTGTCGAGACATCGGCCAAGGATGCCGAGGCGATTGGAAGCAGGAAAACGATCACAGTCTACAATGGAATTGAAGATCCCTGCCCTGATTTTGACCAAACGATCATGGTGGGACGGGAAAAACGACTTCAGAGGCTTGTTACCGACGATCAACCCTGTTTTAGATTGCTCTTCCTTTCCCATGGAACCATTGAGAAAGGTCTATTTGATGCGCTCGATTCCGTGGGTCACCTGCTGGAATCCAGCCCATCAGATTGGCGCTTCCGTTTTACGATTGCCGGGGGAGTTAAAGAAAATCTTAAGAGCCGTTTTGATGAGGCAGTTGCGAATCTTGAGTCATTAAATGGTGATAGGTTATCGATCCACGTCCGGGGATACGTCCAGGGTGAGGAAAAGCAAATTTGTTATGGGGAAAGTGATATTTTCATAGCCCCTAGCAGGTGGGAGAGCTTCGGTCTTACAGTAGCCGAGGCGATGGCAAACGGTTTGCAGGTGGTGGCTGTTGCGTCGGACGGAGTATCGGGGGTTCTTCCTTGCCGATATGGCTTTCTCAGTCCGGTGGCAGACACTTTTTCATTAGCTGAGAATCTCCGCTTTTGCTGTGAAAGTCTCGTTCGCGGTGAGGGGGGTGAAGTGGCGAGGGATCTAAGAGATCGATTCACCAAACTGTTTAGGATTGAGGATTTCAAGGGTAGTCTAGTGCGATGTTTTCGGTCGCTAAAATGTGGTCAAAGTGTGGGAGGGGTCGGTGCGTTGCGAGAACGGAGTTTTGGAGGGCAGCTACCTGAAAATAAGCTTGGGCGGGGGGGCGCGGTTGCGAAGTCTCCGAATCGGAGGACAAATCCTGTTTTGGTAACCGTTTATCTTGCCGACCAGAGTCCGAAGTTGGGACGAAGCCTTGGAATTTCTCGGATGACCCAAGTGGTCTTGGGTGAAATGGCCCGGCGAGAAGGGATCGAACTCACCGGAATCAGATCGAGGTCATCCATCAAGATGCCTCCCGGCACGAAATCGATCATTGTGCCATGGAGCACGCGGGGCCGAATGTCGCGGGTATTGACTGATCATTTACATCCACTGATGCGTCTTAGGACTCGTCCGGATTTGTGGTATTTCCCCAAGGGTTTCCTTCCGAGGGTGAGTGCGGTTGATGCGCCGATGGTGGTGACGATTCATGATACGATCATTCAGTATTACAGCGATCACTATCCCAAGTGGCGGATGGATGTGGAGTATCATTACTGGGCGAGCATTCTGAAAAATACGCTGCGCCGGGCGAAAGCGATTTTGACCGTTTCCGAATCAGCGAAGGGTCAGATTGTCAGTTTCATGGAGCGTCATGACATTCCACCGAAGGAGGTGGTTGTGACTTATGAACCTTGTCTTTATGAGGCGCTTGAGCAACCGACGGATCCGGCGAAGGCGGATTATGTGCTGCACCTTGCTTCCCGCGAGCCCCACAAGCGGACATCGTGGTTGATTGAACTTTGGGCAAAGGCTCACGGGGAGGGTCGCCGCGTCCCCAGGTTGCATGTCGTCGGGAAGGTTCCCTATGATGTTGTCGCTCTTGCCGAGCAAAGCCCTGCGGTGATAAGACTTCCATTTCTTGATGATGATGCCTTGGTTTCTCAATTCACGGCGGCGCGTGCCTTGCTGCTACCATCGGAAATTGAGGGCTTCGGCTTGCCGGCGATCGAGGCGTATTATTTGGGAACGCCGGTTTGCTATGTAACGGGGACTTCCGTGGAGGAGGTTTTGGCTCCTGCGACGAGCAAGGGCGGATTCCACTATGGTGATGAGGGGAGTATTTTCCGCGCGCTTGATGAGGTGATGAGCTTATCCGCAGGGGAGGTCAGGGAGTGTGGATTGAAGCTACGTCGAGAGTATGCGGCAGATCGAGTGGTCGATAAGATTTTGGAGGTTTTCAAACAGGTCGGCGGCAAAGACTAAGTCTTACTTGCGTTGCAAGAATGCCTTTGCACGGCGGCCAATTACGGAAGTGAGATGACCTAAACTCAGGTCACGTCGCCAGTTCTCGATGGCAATGTAGTCGTAATATAATGAGAGAGATTTCAGGAGAATTCGAGCTCGTACTTTTGACGGGTCGGTCCCAAGGAGTTCCGTGCCGCAGCGCAGCCATCGGTTTTTGCGACGAATGATCATTTGCTCTCGGCGGTTACGGTAGGCCCAGGTTCCGAGAGTTTCGTATTCGGAGAATTCACTGCCGGAGATGCCGGGAAGAGTATCGAGGATGGCATGGGAGTACGAAGTGCCGGAGTTGGCCTCGATTTCGCGAATGAGGTGGCGAGCCCAGCCAACGTAAATCGGTAGATTTTGTGCGATGAAGGATCCTTCGAAAGCCTTTCCGTAACCCAGGAGTTTTTCCATGGTCTCGAAGTAGTGGCTATGGTTTTCGGTTCCGTGATAGTAGATCAGCCTTCCAGTTTCAGGTTCGATGAAATCGAGTTTTCGTAATGGGACGGTGTCGGCATCCCAGATCAGGATGGCATCACCGTCCTCAAGGTCGGCGGCAACGATGGAGTTAAGTTTGAGAAATTGTTGGAAGAGCCAGTGGACCCGGCTTTTGTTTTCTCCGCGAACCCGTTCGCGGATCAGCGCGACCTCGCAGTTTTGAGAAAATACCGACTCAGCGATGATGCGCCAATCGGCGGGGGTTACTGATTGAAAGTGGTTGATTTGGGAGTCAGGACAAATCAATAGATAATCTTCTGCTGCGATCCTCTGAAGGATAGCGCTTGAGGTGATCTTCCAGGCTGAGATGTCTTTCTTCTCGCAGACTGTAATAATCCGTTTAAGCCTAGTCTGTGATGAGGATGTGTTTATTTCCTTCATCTAATCGAGCTCATTGCGATGGCTTGGATCCGGTGTGTAGATAACGGTTCGAATGATTCCCGGATCCCCACCGCCATCGTGAGGATTTCCCGGGACGTCGAGGATGGTTCTAACTGACTTCGAAGGAATTGAGAATGGGGGTGAGGTAATGTCGACTCCGGAATTCCGTTCCAAGCGAATCCCCTTTCCGGTCGGCTTGTCGAGATTAGGAGTCCAGTTGCTTTGGGATGACGGAACGTGCTCGGTAATAATGATATGGCGATACTTCTTGAGCTTGTGGAGGATTTGGGCAATTTGATGGTTGGAGAGGTGCTGCAGGACTTGGCGAATGAGGCAGATATCGCCATCGGGTAGCTTGTCGTCGATAATGTTGAGGTGTTCGAAGCGAACCCTACTGCTGCCCAAGCTTGATTGGTGGTGCTCGATGAGTGGTTTGACTACATCGACGCCGGTGAACGATCGGCAGAGGGGAATCAGTTCGTTGCCGATCCGCATATCGCCACAGCCCAGATCGACGAGGTGGCTCTCATTAAGGCTGAAACCGGCATCATTTGAGCCGAGCATACGGATGTAGCGGGAGGCAATTTCGTGATCTGTCGATCCGCCGCCGGAACAGAACTCGCCGGGTTCTCCGCCCCACTCATTCTTCAGGTAGATTTGGGTGAATACCGACTCAGGGGAGCGCATGCGTGAAATCCAATGGAGCGCCGATCGTTTGATCGGTCTCAGGACGCGCAGAAGCGGTTCAGGTAGGGTGCTATGTTCGTGCGATTTCAAGGCAAAAGGAACGGTGAGAAGTCGTCGTCATCAACTGGGAAATTGCAATCCTATTCGAATGGCACGTGAGAGATTGGTGCGAGGATGAAGGGTCGACTGAAACATCAGACACTGGTAGGGGTGAGCCTTTGTTTTACGGGTGTAATGCTCTGGCTATCACCGTGGTGGGCTGGAGGGAAGAACCTTGCGCCCCTGAACCTGCTTCATCAAATGATGGAGCCATGGAGGTCTGGTGAGACGGCGGTGACGGTTGAGAACCACATTGTTTCGGACGCGGTGGACCAATATCTGGTCTATCGGATGGTGGCGGCGGAGAGCTATGCGGAAGAGGGCTGGGTGGGGTGGAGTTCGCTGACTTACGGAGGCACTGCGCAGTATGCGAACACGATGGCGCTCTACTTTGACTGGACGATGCAGTTGCATCGCTGGTTTGATTTCTGGTCGGCGTGGCATTTGGGCATCGCGGCGCAATTGTTTCTCGCTGCTGCCGGGATGTTTCTGTTTTTGCGAGGGCGATCAATCGACTTGCTGTGGGCATGCTGTGGTGCCTTGCTGTATGCGGGAAACTCCCAGTTCGTGACCTGGATCTATCATCGATGGGCTCTAGGATCGTTTTGTTGGGTGCCGTGGATTCTCTGGGCAATCGATGCTTACTGGAAGGGGCGGAAGGGGTTTCAGGTGCTGATTCCGATCTTTATCGGGTTGGGGTTTCTTGGTGGGACGCTGCAACATGTTGCGTTGGTGGTATTGGCGGTGGTCGCGATTTGGATGGAGTCGGCGATTTCTGGTGGTAGGAATTTCCCGCTGCAGGCCCGGTTGTTAGGGCGCTATGCGGTGTGGGGCGTGCTTGGCGCTGGTGTGGCAGCGATGATGCTTGTGCCTTGCATTGGTGCTTTTCTGACAAGCAACAAACTGGGCATCCATACCGGCATGCATGGGAATGCGGAGATGGGGATGTATCCTCAAGGCTGGCTGCAGCCGGTTTACAACCTCGCGGCGTATCCTTTGCAGATCATTCCTTCGTTGTTGGGAAGGAGTGGGTCATTGGATTTGATGAAGGTATTTAAAAGTGAGCTTTTCTATATTGCTTACTTTGGATCACTGCCGGTGCTGATTGCCTACTTGGCCATCTTTAGAAAAAAGGTGCCGGTGCTTGCGAGGGTTCTGATTATTCTGGGGCTTGTGCTTCCCCTTTCACCCTTGGTTCGCGTTCTCTATCAACGGCTTTTTCTGCTTTTTATCTTGGGGGGAATCTTCGCGTTTGTGCATTTCATGCAGACGGCGGAAGAGAAGGTTCGGCAGCGGATTTTCAGCATTGCCGGAAGAGTGACGGCTTTGGTGATGGTGGGGTGGACTCTGGTCAGCATCGGTCTTCATTTCAAGGGGGAGAAGTTGGAGGCGGCGTTGCGGGGCAAGTTGCAGGCGGCGGGCTCGGGGAGTTCATTCGGCTATTTTCAAGACTGGATGAACACACGGATTGATCGGTTCTTTGCCGAGTTGCTGATCTGGAGTCCTCAGCATGTGATCCCATTGTGCTTGTGGGCCCTTGCATTGTTGGGGCTGCGATTCACCGCGAGTTCCGTCGTCAATCGCAGAGCGCTCGGATCGGCGATGGTGGTTGCGGCGGTGCTCATGGAGGTCACCGTCTTCGGATCGCGGTGGGTGGTTTGGAGCGATCCTGTCTTGGAGCCTCTTTTTCCTCAGACGGCCGAAACGGAAGTGTTGCGTAAGGAAGTCGGCCGGGACGGTCGCGTGGCCTGCATCAATCATCCGACCGGACACATGGCGGTGACGCCCTTCATTCCCAATACGCTATCGGCGTATGGTGTGGCGACGAGCTACGGCTACGACAGCATTGTTCCGAATGGGATGAACATTGAGGCTTCGACCACGTGGAATGCTGCGGTGTTGGGTCGATTAGGAGTCAGTCACTTGATCACCTTTCCCGGGAATGCCGAGGTGCCAGATGGATGGGAGAGACTTTGGGAGAGTGATTTAATGGTGCTCTATGGGAATCCTGCGGCAGTTCCTCGATATGCGGGTTTTGGGAGCGTTGAAGAGCTGGAGGAAATGTTGCAAGGGCGGCCAGACGTCTCGATTCAATCGTTGGAAGAGAGTCGCGGCTTGGAAAGTTCTAGAGAGATCGAAGTAGGGGCAGGACTGATGTGGGTTCGCGTGGCAGAGAATTATGCGGATGGCTGGAAGTATCGGGTGGGTTCTGGGGATTCGTGGAAGCTGGCTTCACGAGCGACGGACGGGAGTATGATTTTGGACTTATCGAGCTATGACGCGTCAATTCCTCGAAGTGTGGACATGTCGTATGATCCTCCGCTTCGGCGCGTTGGACTCATTGTAAGCGGCGTCTCAATGCTGCTGGTCCTCGCGCTTGGCTTTGTCGATTTGCTGCTTGCGAGAGCACGAAAATTTCCAACCGTAATTCCTTCTTTATCATGAGCCTTCGACTGACTCACCCGGAAGCGCCATTCGATCCACGGGCAGAGGCGATGCTGCCTGCGATTGGGGGATTCCCGCCCTCCGACCGACCACTTTTCTTATCCGGCTATAGCGAGTTGTGTCGGAAGGATTTAAATGGAGGTCACGCGCTTGAGATATGCGGAGGATTTGGGAAGTTGGCGGCTGTGCTCGCCGAGAACTTTCCCGATGGGAGAGTGACGGGCCTGGACTTGTATGAGGCATCTGGGCCCGAGGTTGACGAGCGTTTGGCGAGACTTCCGGGTCTGAAATACGTGAAGGGCGACGCCTTTGATCTCTCGGATTTTAAAGATGAGTCATTGGATTTGGTGTGGGGGCAGGCTGCGCTGCACCACCTGGCGCATGATCAAGGGAAGTTGGTGGAAGGAGTTCGGAGAGTTCTTAAGCCAGGTGGGCGGTTGATTTTCATTTACGAGCCGATGGGGCACAATCTGGTGGTAGCCGCGATTCGGGCGATACGGATGGCTCGCTGGGAGTTGCCGGATGAGAGTAATCTTTATCTCTCTCAGTTTGAGAGAATGAGTGAGGGGTTCTCTGATTGCGAAGTTCAGATGTTCAATTTCCTTGGGTATCCGATGAAGGCGGTATCCGATCGTTTGAGGGTGGTTTCTTCTGTGATTCAGAATGGGGATGCACTGCTCTTTCGTTATTTCCCGAAGCTCTTGAGATACGCGGCGAACTGTAACGTGATTTTCACTAAGTAGTGGTGCCCGTGGGGCAGCTTTGACGGATGTTACTTTCAATCATCATACCCGTTTACAACGAGGTGGGACTGGTCACGGTCCTGCTTGGGAAGGTCGAGGCGCTTCAGTTAGAGGGTGGGCTAGAGAAGGAGCTTGTGATTGTGGACGATGGATCGAGTGACGGGACGCGTGATTTGTTAGTCGAATACGTCGCTTCGCGTCCGGGTCTCAAACTCTTGCTCCACGAAGAGAATAGGGGAAAGGGAGCCGCTGTCAGGACCGGTTTCAACGCGGCAAGTGGAGATATCTTGATCATTCAGGATGCGGATCTCGAGTACGACCCTGAGGACATTCTTAAAGTGGTGGCTCCGATTCAGCGGGGCGAATGTCAGGTGGTCTATGGTTCGCGCATTTTGATGGAGAAGGCGCTGGGGCGGGCGGGGTTTAGTGGGCTGCTGACCGGAAAGCATCCGCATTCTTACCCGCTCGCTTACATTGGAGGAGTGGTGATCACTCAGTTTGCGAACCTACTCACTGGGGCGAATCTGACGGATGAGCCGACCTGCTATAAGTGTTTCCATCTTTCGGCCTTGGAGGGGATTGAGATCGAGTGTGATGATTTTTCCTGGGAGCCGGAGGTGACGATGAAGATTCTTTTACGGGGGATCCGCATTGTTGAAGTGCCGATTTCCTATCACCCTCGTAAGAATGACGAGGGGAAAAAGATCAATTGGAGACATGGGGTGAAGGCCTTGGGAGTCCTTCTGAAATACCGGCTCCAGGAATCCAGATTAGGGAATAATGATTAGGGCGATTATGCTCGGGCGATTGGGGAACAACCTTTTCCAGTATGCCTTCGGGCGTACCCTTGCTGAAAAGCATGGTTGCGGGCTAGTTCTTGATGCGACGCTTTTCAACGATGGCGACTGGAAACAGGTCTCGAATTTGAGGCGGCTTCCATTGAAGGCGAAGATCACGCGGTCATTTCACTTGGCATCGCGGACCGTTAGAAAACTGAGTGGCAGGCATCCGTTCGAGTTCTTTGGCCGGCCGATCATACGGGAGAATGGCGCCGATCATCGCTTTGATCCGTCGATGCTGGAAGCTCCCTCGAACAGTCTGCTTGCGGGATGGTTTCAGAGTCCTCGGTACTTTGATTTTATCGAGGCTGAATTAAGAAAGGAGCTCCGTCTGGATCTGGTGGTTGATCCGAATGCGATGGTGGAGGATGCTTTGAACTCGTGTGAATCCGTAGCGGTGCACGTTCGGCGAACGGACTTTCTTGTCCAGCCGGTATTTCAAGTCTGTGGGGAGAGTTATTATCAGCGGGCGATGATGATGATGCGCGAGCGACTTGATCGTCCGCGTTTTTTTATTTTCTCAGATGATCCTGAATGGTGTCGCGCCCATTTTACGGGAGCGGACGAAGAGGTGGTCGAGTTGCCGGGGTCTTCGGCGGATCCACTCATTGATCTGCACTTTATGAGTCTGGCAAAACATCATATCATCGCGAATAGCAGCTATTCGTGGTGGGGGGCGTGGCTTGGGTTAAAGGATCGTCAGATGGTGCTCACCCCTGACCGCTGGTTTGCTTCTGAAATCCATGCTCCTATCGAGGAGAGGCTGCTTCCCGGATGGGAGGCGGTGGCAACGCAGTTTTGAACGAATTGATGATGCGATGGTTCACATGCACGCCGGTCGCCTTTGGGGGTGGAGCGGACTTTTTTGCCCGTGATAGCGGCTTGTTGTGCCGTGGGCTTCAGGCGAATGGGGTGGATTGTCTGGCGGTGATGCCTTT
>Ga0100390_10002299_pt1 | contig 16893 bp, 15 predicted proteins | sample CryGeymeta201514_FD_81540 | JGI IMG/M metagenome (GOLD analysis project Ga0100390, IMG submission 81540) | Groundwater microbial communities from Crystal Geyser aquifers in Utah, USA - Crystal Geyser metaG 2015-14 | ecosystem: Environmental > Aquatic > Deep subsurface > Groundwater | place... | reverse complement strand
TGCATGCTGCGCGTTACCTGAAAAATATGAGTATTTAGCAGAGGTTAATGAATTTTTATCAAAAAAGATACATTTATTATCCACCAATATGTTATGATACTGGTGATAAAATGATTGAGTTTGAGAAGGATATTGGCACAAACGCGGGTAAGGTATGGGTTTCCCTAAGCAATAAATGCCCAGCAACGAAAACGGAGTTAAAAAAAGAGACAAAATTGGATGACTGGATGCTTCATGCCTCTTTGGGCTGGCTTGCAAGGGAAGGGAAGGTAAGGAGAGAAGGCGAGAGATACACGCTTGGTAAAACAAACCTTGTTGAAACTATTGGTACAAATGCAGGTAAGGTATGGAATGCATTGAAGAGCAGTGGGGCATTGAACAAAAGACAACTAACCTCAAAAACCAATTTGAAGGAGCAAGAGCTTTCTGCCAGTATCGGTTGGCTTGCAAGGGAAGGAAAAATAGACTGGGATGAAAAAACAAAAACCTATAAATTCAAGTAAATAAGATAAAATTCTGTAACGCCTGGGGAGCATCCAAATAAAAGCACCCGACCTTACACAAAAGAAGAATTTATAAACAAATCTCTGCATCAGTCCATTTCATCTTATTAAACCAGTAGGGGGAGAGTATGAAGATTGCAATGATAGGCTGGGAGTTCCCGCCACTCGTAAGTGGCGGTCTTGGTACACACTGTTATGAACTCACAAAACATTTATCAGAAAAAGGCGTAATAATAGATTTCTACATGCCCAAAATCGGGTATGAGGTGGCAGATAGCGGCGCAAACATTGTTCCGGTGGATTTCACTCCTATCACCCCCTATGCTTATCCTAAGAGAGAGGATTTTTTTCAAAAGGTGATTTCCTATAATGAGAAATGTGCTTCCATGGTTGCTAAGGGTAATTATGACGTAATCCATTGTCATGACTGGTTGACCGTAATTGCTGGTATTAAACTGAAAAAAACACTGCATAAGCCGTTTGTGCTCACTGTTCATTCCACAGAATATGACAGAACCGCAAACCTTTTTCCCTGGGATAGGGTTGTGGATATTGAAAAAGCAGGCATCCTGCATGCGGACAGGATTATTACTGTGAGTAAAAGAATGAAGGCCCAGTTGGTTGACAGATATGATGCTGATGAAAGAAAAATACATGTGGTTTATAATGCCATAGACCCAAAAAGGTTCACAGGGGTGAAAATGAAAAAGCCTAAGGAAAGGATTGTCCTGTATTTTGGCAGGCTCACAGTTCAGAAAGGACCTGACTTCTTCCTAAAGGCTGCTAAAAAGGTGCTGGAGTTTGAGAATAATGTGAGGTTTGTAGTTGCAGGAACAGGTGAGATGCTTACCCAGCTTATTGACCTCACAGTAAAACTTGGGATACAGGACAAGGTGTTTTTCACAGGCTATGTGCCGGATGAGGACTTACCAAAACTCTATGCAATTGCTGATGTTTTTGTTCTTCCCAGTGTTTCAGAGCCTTTTGGAATAGCACCGCTTGAGGCAATGGCCTCAGGCATTCCTGTAATCATCTCAAAAACAACTGGTGTGGGTGAGGTTGTAAGGAACTGTCTGCTTGTGGATTTCTGGGACACAAATGAGATGGCAAACAAAATAATAGCAGTACTAAGATATGAGGCGTTGGACAGAACGTTACGTGAGAGGGAGAAAATGGAAATAATGGATAAGGGTTTTTCTTGGGGTAACGCGGCTGAGGAAACAATCAAAGTCTACAGGGGGTTGTTATGAAACTATGTTTCTACTTTCAGGTGCATCAGCCAACGAGGCTGAATAAACTCTCAATACTGGACTTCTGCAAAAACGGCGATTTGAAACAAATGTATTTTAATGAGAGAAAAAACAGGGAGATATTTCTAAGGGTTGCTGAAAAATGCTATCTTCCAACAAACAGGTTAATGATAGGGTTAATCAACAAATATGATATAAAGTTTGCCCTTTCCTTGAGCGGTGTTTTCATAGAGCAGTGCCAGGAATATGCGCCAGCTGTGCTTGATAGTTTTAATGCACTCGCAGAAACAGGGAACGTGGAGTTTATTGATGAAACATATTATCATTCACTGGCGAGTTTACATAAAGACAAAAATGAATTTATAGAGCAGATAAAGGAGCATGCAAAAATAATTAAAAGGTTGTTCAACCAAAAACCAACCGCATTTAGAAACACTGAACTCATATACAGTAATGAGATCGCAGGTGTTGCAGAATCCTTAGGCTATAAAACGATTCTTGCAGAAGGCATTAATCTGGGCTGGAGAAGCCCAAATTATGTTTACAGGCCTAGAGGATGCAGTAAAATCAAACTTTTGCTCAGAAATTACATGTTGAGTGATGACGTCTCATTCAGGTTCTCAGCCCATGCATGGAGTGGGTATCCGCTGACTGCAGATAAATATGCAAGTTGGCTTTCCCACTGCACTGGCGACGTGATAAATATTTTCATGGATTATGAAACGTTTGGTGAGCATCAATGGAAGGAAACAGGGATATTTGAGTTTCTCAGGCATCTGCCAGCAGAGATTAAAAAATATAATTTGGAGTTTGCAACACCTGAAGAAATTGAAATGGAGCCTGCTGGGGAGTATGACGCACCAAACGTTACATCATGGGCTGATTTGGAGAGGGACACATCAGCATGGCTTGGTAATGATATGCAAAAATCCTGCTTCAACGAGATGGAAAAACTTGGCGCACTCATAAAACAAAAAAATGACAAAAAACTACTGCGTATTTGGCGCCTCCTTCAGACAACAGACCATATATACTATATTTCCACAAAAAAAATGGGTGATGAGGAGGTACACAAATACTTTGCAGAGCACCAAAGCCCTTACGAAGCATTTATAAACTATATGAACATTATACAGCATTTGAAAGGGTTATTATGAGAAAGGTATTATTTCTGATAACGGAACTTCAGAGACCTGTAGGAGGGCTTTACAGATTTGCTGTAGAGTACCTTCCTGTTTGGAGAAAGGCATTTGAGGAAAAGGAAACAAATTTTGAGCCTCTTGTGTTTGCACCACGCGACATCTCCGCACCATTGGGTGATCTAGTTATAGAGCCTGGGTTTAAAGACATTGCTGAGAAGCACAGTGTAAAAATCTACTCTGCTGTAAGGGGAAATGTGAAATGCTACTTTCTGGAATCTACACTGAATGAAAACGAGCTTTTTGATTTTCATCGCACACTATGGGAGAAATACAGGGTAAAATCAGAAAAAGCATCGTCATATTATAACAGGGTACTCTGCCCTTTCTGGAATCACATGCCTGAAGTCGCAAAATCCGTTGAAAATATAGCATGTATTGATGCCCAGGACTGGCTTTCCTTCCCAGCAGGCTTTTTGGTTAAAGAAAGTATTGAAAAACCGCTTGTGTGCAGGTTTCATTCAGGGGAGTTTGGGAGGGCAATGGGAAAACCTGACATGGAAAATGCGCCTGTGAGAATTGAGGCTGCTGCCCTATATGAGGCTGATTATGTTGTTGGTGTTTCCGTGCCAGAAATGAAATTTGAGATCACAAATCTTTTACCATTCTCAGGGAGACTATCATCAGAACTTAAACAGCAGAGGGGGAGGGAATGGTACAATTACCAGTTATGGAAGCAGAGGGAATATAGAAGATTCCTGTTTTTTGAGTCTGATAAAATGCATCTTATAGGTAAGAACGCGGCAGGCATACCGAATGGCATAATACTGGATGGATGGAAAAAAATAAAAAAAGAGGAAATCCTAAAGGCAAAGGACCTGCTGAGGAGAAATTTTCCAACCAAAGACAAAATAATGCTTTTCATAGCGAGGACTGAAAGAAGAAAAGGACTTCGCCCACTCCTCGAAGCATTAAGAAAACTCAAATATGAGTATCATCAGAACGTTGGGCTTGTGATAGCATCTGTGATGAATGATGAGCGCATAGAGTATGAAAACAAAATAAGGGAAATGGGGATTGAAAATGATGTGGTCATAGATTCCAGATGGCTCAGTGAGAAGGAGAAAATGGCGTTGCTCTGCGCGCCAGACATACTTGCGCTCCCATCGCTTTATGAACCTTTTGGTTTGGTTACGCTTGAGGGCTTGGCTGCGGATCTTGCATGTGAGCAGAATCATTTAACAGGCCCTGTTGTTATCACTGGTGACATTGGTGGGATGAAGGATATTATGAGAAGCGGCATAGACGGTTTCAAAGTTCCAGTTGAAGACTTCTCAATAGAGCCTGAACTGCTGGCAAGCGTGACTGCGATGATCATGGAGCATCCTGATATGCATAAGAGAATCTCTGCTTCAGGTGCGAAAAGGGTGGAAGATGATATTTTTAAATGGGAGAATACCCTAAGGCATACGCTCCGCATATACGAGAGGGCAGTCCAGAATTATAGTAAGTGGGAAAGTGAATAGTTTTAACTTCCCTGAAAATATATGTCTGTGATTATGAAAACATCTGTTGAATCTTTGCTATCAAAGGAAAACCTGACAGCTGAGGATATTGAGAAAGAGGCTGATTTTTTGCAGAAAGCCCTGAATCATGCGAGGAAGGTAGGAAAAATAGACCTCACCACTTATCTAAATGTTGGTCCTATACTAACAAGCCTGCGTATGGTTGGGAGTATGATGAGGCACTGGAAACCAGAGGTCAGGTACTCGGCTGAGCAGGTAAGAGAGGAGCTGAGAAAAATCCATACCAGAATTTTGGAGGTTGAGCGGAAATATCCTGGGATTGAGGAAATCATTGAGGAATACAGAAAAATGCTTGGAAAGAAGGAAAAAAGAAGTGGCAGGCAGGTGCATTTCAGGGTGCCGAAGCACAGAAAGAGATTGCAGAAAAACTATATGCACAGGCAATATTTTTAATATGCACTACACATATGTAGGAAATGAAAAAAATGGGTTTAGGTAGAATGCTGAAATGGAGGGATAGACGAAGTATCCCGAATATAAACAAATTAAGCGAAATCGTTGGACTAAAATTAAAGGACGAACATCAAAATGTATAAACAGATGTATAAACAATTAAATTTATTCGAAGACGAAATAGAAAATAAGACCAATCATGTGGCTGAGTCTTATACCGGAATCTATGGTGTGCATAAATATTGGTCTAAGAAACCATACAATATTGTCCGAGATTTCATTTTACGATATACGAATAAAGATGGTATAGTAATTGATCCTTTCTGTGGCTCTGGAATTTCAATAACAGAATCTATTTTTACAGGAAGAAAAGCAATCGGGATAGATATAAACCCTTCTGCAATTTTTATCACAAAACAGATGATTAACAAAACACCAATAAGAGTATTAAGAGAGGAATTTAGAAGATTAGAATTAGATATTAAAAATAAAATAAACGCTCTTTATATTGTGAAAAGAGGAAATAGAGAATTTATTGGAACACATTTCCTATGGGAAAATGGTGAATTAAAAGAAATATGGTATAAGCGCGGTAAAAAAAATCATAAATCTGTTGAAGAACCAACAGAAGAAGATTTGAAATTAGCATCATCTTTTTCATACGAGGAAATACCCTATTTTTATCCAAAGAATCATTTTTTTCATAATCCTCGGATTAATGCGAACCGAGAAAATCACATCTACGATTTATTTACTCCACGAAATTTGATGGCACTGTCGCTTTTAATGGATAGAATAGAAAAAATTGAAAATAATGATATTAGAGAACTTTTTAAATTCTGTTTTACCTCTTCAGTTGGACAAGCCAGCAAAATGGTATTTGTTGTTAAACAAAGAGGAAAATTTAAAGGTAAGTCGAGAGAAAGCGAGAGAAAGGAGGTGGGCAGTTGGGTAATTGGCTACTGGGTACCTAAGGAAAATTTTGAAATAAATGTTTGGAATTGCTTTGAAAATAAATATAGCAAAATCTTGAAGGCAAAAAAAGAACAGGAAAACGCAAAATATTCAATTAATGAAGCAAAAAATACTGAGGAGATACTAGACTCAAAAAATTTGCTACTTTTAAATGAACCTGCTCAGAAAGTATTGAAAAAGATGCCAAATAATTCTATAGATTATGTGATTACAGATCCTCCGCATGGTAATCGACAGCCCTATTTAGAATTAAGCATGATGTGGAATAGCTGGCTTAAAAAAGATGTAGATTATGAAGACGAGATTGTAATAAGCGAATCCAAAGATAGAAATAAAGACATATATAATTATTATTATCTATTAAACAAGGTTTTCGTTGAAATTGAGAGAATATTAAAGCCGAACCATTACTTCTCTTTGATGTTTAATAGCTTAGATGATGAAACATGGATAAACCTCATTACGTACACAAACAAACTTAATTTTGAACTGGAAAAAGTTGAAACACTGGAATATTCTGCTAATTCAGTTGTGCAAGATACTCGTAGAGCAGGATTAAAAACTGATTTTATTCTCACTTTTAGAAAAAATCCAAACAAAATTATCAAGAATGTTGAATTAATGTCCATAAAAAATAACAAACAGTATATCGTAAATCTAATAAACGATTATATTGATAATGGGGGGAAGCAAGGATTAGAAACCTACCAGATTTTGAACTTACTGGTTTCTGACTTACTACAACAAAATAAATTTTTTAGATTATCAGAAGTTTTGAAGATAATAAAAACTGAGTTTGATGAAGAAGGAAATAAATGGGTAAGGAGGAATACAAAATGAATATGAGACAAGAATTTAGACAGTTGAAAAGGTACTACCAAGAGAATGAATTTGGAAAAATTTTTAAGCATAAACTTGGGATATATTTTCTTAAAATGCGTTCAATATCCAGAGTTGAATTATTAAGAAGATTTGCAAAAGAGTTATCTATCAAAGTGGATGAAATAAAAGCAAAAAATGATGAATTATTCGAATTTATGTTTTGTAAGAATATCGAAAATGATAGGATAGATGAATTTATCAAACAAATTTATGCCATAGAAAGGAAAGAGAGAGTCAAAAATGAAAATTATTTATATTCTCAGCTCTATAAATTGAAAGTCTTTGATTGGGGTGGTTTCTATCAAAATGCCGTCGAACGAACGATTGTTGATAATTACGTAAAAAAGATTCAGGATTATGAGCAACTTTGCAATAGCATCGAAAATGATATAAATCCAAGATTGCAAGGCTATATATTGTGCTCATGGTATAATCATTGGACTTCTATATTGATAGAAGATATGTTTAAAGATTATCCCTCTCTATTGCCTGCGGTGGGCCTAATTAAGAAAGTGGATTTTTTCTGGAAAGATTTTCCTTTCGATCTGAAGGTTACACATTTTCCAGACGGATTTATGCAATTAAAAAGGAGTGAGTTGGAATTAAGTCCAGAGTTAACAGAATTAAAAAGATTTGCAAGAGAAAATAATATACCTTATGATAGAAATGCAAACAACAAAGAAATTTTTTCTGAACTTTTAACAAGAATTTCAGAGGATACTTCAAAAGAAGCAAAAGAATTTATCAGAGAATTTCATAGATTAAGAAAAAAGATAATTCTCAATACTATAAAGAATCCCACGGAATTGATTAAGTGGTTTTACGAAGAACAAGGGGTTAGAAGATTTGATGCTGCAAATAGATTTTTTCTGGTTCTGGTTGACTTAGAAAATTTAGAGGATAGCTGGAAGCTTAAACGAAATAAGAAATTGTTACATGAGAAGGTAAATGAATGCTTAGACAATAACAGAAGTATGGATTTTGAGAAGTTAAAAATATCATTTAATTGGCAGGACAGGACATATACGACTTATGCTACTACATTATTCATACTAAAGTAATCTTGAACCTCGTTGGTCGCCTCAGCCCCCCCTCTGTTCCAGTCCGCTCAAAAGACAAGTATCAGATTTTATAAAAAAACATATAAAACATATAATACATAATATATTACGTAATTACTAATATATTAGGAAATTTGAACATTAGAAAAACCGGTGGGAGAACACGCAAAAATAGGTTTAATGCTGTAAATGGTACGATGATAGTCGAAGGAGCATCTGTAAAAGGAAAAAAAGTGCTTTTATTGGATGATTTAAGAACATCAGGTATGTCTATTCTTGAAGCAACAAAAATTTTGAAAAATGCCGGAGTGGAAGATGTTGTATACCTTTGCTTGGGAACACATACAAATAAAGTTCCTCTAGCTAGGGAAATATAAAAGGAGATGATAAAATGAAAATTTTCAACGAAAATGAGTTAGTAAATTGGATGAAATTGACAAGAGTTCCTAAATTAGGACCAAAAAAAATAAAAGACTTGCTTGAAATATACAAGAATATAGACAACATCGTGTTAACATCTTCCGAAGAACTGATAAGAACAAGGTTGTTTAATCAGGATATGATGAAGGAGTGGGAAAAATTAAAGAAAGCTTCCAATGAAAATTTCTATAAGGTAATCCATGAATGCAAAGAAAACAAAATTCAGATTGTTGCATTTTTCGATAGTGAATATCCAGATAGTTTAAGAAGAATTCCATATCCCCCTCTTACTTTATTTTTAAAAGGGGATACGTTTCTTTTGAAGACGCTAAAAGTTGCAATTGTGGGTACTAGAAAAGCTAATGAAGAGGCAAAAAAATGGGCATTTGAAAAAGCAAGAATATTTGCTGAAAATGATATTACGGTTGTGAGCGGCGGAGCCATAGGAATTGATGCCTCAGCACATAAAGGCACTCTTGAGCTCTCCAAAGGAAAAACAATCTGTGTATTGGGTTCTGGCTTCTTCAAAATGTATCCAAAAGAAAATATCTCATTATTTGAAGAAATTGGAAAACGAGGCCTATTGGTAAGTGAGCATCTTCCAAACTTCCCTGGCTCTCGGATTTCTTTGATTCAGCGTAATAGAATTACTTCAGGATTATCAAATGTAATTATAGTTGTAGCCAGTGGAACTCATGGAGGTGCAATGGTTCAGATAAAAATAGCCTTCGAGCAAAGAATCCCAATTTTTTGTCCCAAACTGTCTCTAAATCTTGAACCTAATGAAGGGCTAAGGCAGGTCATTGATGAGTGGGGTGGCAAAGAAACGGATGATGTGTATGAAATAATTGCGCTGTTAAATAGAAACGAAAAAACAAGGATGAAAAATCAAGTTACACTCAGTCAATTTGCCTGATTAGCAACATCTAACTTTTTACTACCAACAAATATCCATGTGGAAGAGTATATGAAATTGGTTATTATCCATTTTCATGCCCACCAGCTCAGCTCAAATCATTAGCTACCTGCATCATTTCTTCTTCCCCTTCTTTTTCTTTTTTACCATATATCGCTTCGCCATTTGCTTTTCCTCCAAAATTAGTATGGCGTTAGAAGATAATAAAACCTTTTATAAAAAAAACGAGACAGAGGAGGCGTAATCGTAAACTTAATGTATCACCGAGTAACTAGGTATAATTGTTATGGATGAGTTTGAGTATGAGCCAGTAGAAAGTTCAGAGTCTGCAAAGACCCAGAGGATTCTTCTCCGTAATCCAAGGGTGGAGTTTGGGCAATCTATTTTTTCTTGCAGACTGGAAGATTACGTTATACCAAACAGGGATTACCATTATGAGGGCTTAACCGCAATCGTAAACAATGAGAATTGGAAATTTTTGGACGGCATAGGCTTTAAGGTTGAAAATTTTTTTCTTCAGCCAATCAGGGTCAGGGTCTTACCATGGCAGGCAGTTTATGAATACTGCTTTGATAAAAACCGGCTGAAGGTTAGGTATTCTCTTTTAGAAAACGGGCTGAAATTAACATTTTCTGCGGATAATCCACAAAAAATATCATTGACCTCTTTAATAGACCTTAGACATGTGCACGATGAATCCAGGTTTGAAAAACACATTTTTTCACCAGGAAAAAAAATTCTGAAGGTAGCAAAGGATGAAAAAGAACTGTTTATCATAGGGGTTGATACTGAAAGCATTGAGATAAAAAGGCAGCACTGGAGATATAAACTTGGCACAGGTTTCAGAAAAAAGGAAAACTCTAACATCTTTTTTCAGCCTGAGGAGAGGTATGTTGCTAGGGTTGATGGCTTGAAACTAAACAAAAATGAAATTCTGATTTTGTGTAACACCCAAAACCCTCGGGAAGAAGCGCCTCATTTGAATGACCTGCTTTTCCTCAACAAATACTCTAAGTTTTTCTCGGAATGCTATGGTGAGTTTTATGGTAGGGCTTTCTTGGGAAGGGCGTACTGTCTTCTGCACAACTTCAACATTTTCTTTGACAACCTGCTCATACCAGACGCAGGTTTCGGTTGGTTCAGGGAAATTTGGTTTAGGGATTGCTTTGAGGGCATGTACAACAACTTTCATGTTTACTACAACTACAACAAGGGACACATGAAAAAAATAATTGTTTTTGCGCTCAACAGCCAAAACACGTCAGGCCTGATACCAACAATGTTAAGGGAAAAACCAGTATATAACAGCATAGACACAACCCTGCTATGCTTTCTCACAGCATTTAAATACATAAAATCTTCCAGGGATGCTGAATTCAAAAAATTTGTTTTAGAAAAAGCTAAAAAATTTTTAGAAGGTGTTGAAAAGCAAATGTTTTGCAGAGTTTCATCTGAAAAACTTTTACTCACATCCTGTGATGCAAGCTGGACAGACTCAAAAATTAACAATATGTCCACCCGTCTTCCAGAAGGCTGGGCCCCTGAAAAATATTATTATCTTATAGAGATAAACGCGTTGTGGATTAGGTTTTTAAGTGGACTTGGAAAGGATGTATCTTCTATAAAAGAAAATTTCAAAAAAATTTTTTTCCACAACGACATCCTATGTGATATTGTTTCTGAGAATATGAAAAGAAATTGTGTGGAAAACTCGTTGGGCATTGTAGCGTTTCCCCTTCTCCCTAACCTGTTTTCAGAGGAGGAGTGCCTGAGGTTGTTTAGTAGAATACAAACACATTTCATGTACAGGAATGAAAAACTATTCGGGCCGATTTTAAGAAATGCTGGTGAGAAAACATACCTCAATGATGAGCAGTATCATGGGTATGTGTTCTGGCCCAGGGACCTGCCATATTTCATAAGATTCCTTCTTCGTATAGGGAAAGGAGACCTTGTAGAGGAAATACTGGTTAACATACTTGAGCACCAAATGAATGAGGGTACAATATTTTACACCCAGGAACTGTTCTCACCACCACTCAATGACCCTGTGCCTGTGAAAAACCCTGCTCAGTACTGGTCCCAGTTTGTAGAGCCGTTTATATGGTTTTATAATTGGGTTAATAAACCCAAAAGAACATTAGAGAATCATGGATATCAGTAAACTCAGCATGTTACGGAAAACGCCAAAGCGTTTTCCTAACATCCCTGGAAAAGCCAAAAGGCTTTTCCAGAGGAACCGAAAGTTTTTCGGTAGAGATATTATGGAATTTTCCCTGAAAATTCCTAATATGCTAGGAAAAGTGCTTTGCGCTTTTCCGTCGCATTTTACGTCAAAATCCATGTTGCTGAGTTTAAGTAAATATTTCTCTTCAATATATCATGAGGCTTTATCAAAACCTTTTATTTTCCCAACATTTGCGGTTACAAACAATGTCAACACAGATAAGATTTTTAAAACAGACAAAAAATCGCTTAAAAAAGCATTCACAGAATTCTCCTTTCTTTGTCCTGATAAAAATGTGAGGTCCATTATAAAAAAGGCCATGTACCTCACCTTCTCGAAAGGCGGCGAGGTTTCTGCGGACAATTACAGAAAGAATATCGAAATCTTTGCTAACATTCTTCAAAAATATTCTGAGAATGAACTCAGGCTTGGGGGGAACGCAGGCAATGCATCAGTAGCATTAGCCTGCCTGAAAAATCACACGTATTTGTCTGGGAGTATAAGAAATGATTATTATGGTAAATTCATTCTAAATTTTCTGAAAGAAAAGGGTGTGAAAACAGATTTTTTAAACACCCATGAAGGAAAACAGGCTGTAACGTTTTGCATTGAGGCTGCGGATAGGGGATTCCTTTGTGATGGGGCTGACAATAGATACCTACAGATGGGAGAAAATTTTACCTCCTCATGTTTGAAGAACAAATTTGATTGCCTTCTCATCCTCGGCTGTCATGTTATGAGGCATGATTTTGACAAGTTGCTGGGATTTGTGCGTGAAATTAAACAAAAAACAAACACCATATTAATCACTGATGCGGGTGATTTCTCAGATTTTCCAAGAAACAGACTGGAGAATGTTTTTGAGCTGTTTAAAATGGCAGATATTGCATGTTTCAATGAAACAGAAATAGCCTGTTTTGCAGAAACGTTATTTGATTACAAACTTGATGAGAGAAAATTTGTGGATTTGATAAACGCCGCAAAAATCATGGCTGATGAAACGAAAAATGTGATAAATGTTCATGCAAAAAACTATGTGTTTAACTTGTTTTCCAATAAGTTAATCCCTGTGCCTACGCTCCTGGCAAAGAGGGAAAAAACAAAAATCGGTCTTGGTGACTGCTTTGTTGCAGGGTTAGCATTTGGCTTCCTTCAACCAGGCAAACCAATGGTTAGGCTCAGGAACAGCCTGCTTATTGGGAATGCATGCGCAGTCTCGCACATGGAAACAGGTAATTACTGCTCATTGGAGTATGCTCAAAACCGCCCTTACATATGTTCCAGAGGTGTGGATGATATCAGCAACCTGTTAAAACTTCTGAAATATGATAAAAAAAGGTTTCTTAAAGAAAACGTTATTCTGCTCTGAATTCAGTATCTACTTTTCTCCAATGCTTTTACCATGCAAGTCAGCATGTTATTTAATGGTGTTTCTATTCCATGCCTTTTCCCAATTTTCGCTATTGCGCCATTTATGAAATCAATCTCTGTTTTTTTTCCAGATTCAATGTCCTGAAGCATGCTTGACCTGTTTTCCGCAGTAAGACTAGCCGTCTTTTTTGTTTCTTCAAAAACATCAGAATCAAAGAAAACACCTGATTTGTTTGCGACCCTCACACCTTCTAAGCATACCTGTCCCATGAACCCTGTTAGCATTGGTATTTTAAGAAGATAACCATTTTTTAAACCTGTAATTGCCGTAATAGGGTTTATGGCGGAGTTCACTATTGTTTTAGCCCAGACATCCTTTTTGATATCATTACTTATTCTTGTTTTTATTCCAACACTATTGAACATTGAGCAGATTTTTTTTATTCTTTCTGTTTTTTTTCCATCAATCTCGCCTATGACTGTTTCACCAATGCCTGAATGATGGATTTCACCTGGTTTAATGAATATAACACCATGATTCGTGATGCCCCTTAGCACCCCTATGTTTCCACTGGAAAAAACCCTGTTTTTTAAGGAATTTGCTATGATTTCCTCATTACCAAGACCGTTCTGAAGCGATAAAATAACAGTATTGCTGTCAATAATTGATTTCAGCGTATTCATGCTTTTCTTTGTGTCATACGCCTTCACAGTAAGGATAATTAAATCATATTTCCCTCCTCTTTTTGTTCCTGTTTTTGGATAAAACACATGGTTTGTTTTCCCAGTGATTTTTAAACCATTCTTTTTTATTTCATCCATATGTTTCTTTCTTCCAAACAGCGTTACATCATATTTTCTTGATAATAATCCACCGAACAATGAGCCTATACTGCCAGCACCAAATATTAGGATGCGCATAAAAGGGAATACTTCCCTGGGGTAAAAAATGTTCTGAAATAACATAAATACCAGTAATCCATTTTATGGTAATGAGCCAGTATTTGCATGAATGGGAAAAGCAGTACAGAACCAGGGGCAGACTCTGGACGGGTTACTATTCAACGGACCGGATCGAAAAAAGATTGCATCAAAACAACAGGGTACTTGATGTTGGCTGTGGCAATGGTAAAACATTGATACCACTGGCAAAGAAAAAATATGACGTTGTTGGTTTAGATGTTTCTTGGAGTGCATTAAAAATATTGGAGGAAACACTGAGAAGATATGGTGTGTGTGCAAAGTTTGTTTTAGGTGATGCAACATCTTTCCCATTTCATGACAGTTGTTTTGATGCTGTACTCTGCAGCTATGTTTTAACACATCTACTGGATGAAGACAGAATAAAGTGTGTTAATGAAATCAGAAGGGGCTTAAAAAACAATGGTTTTCTTTTCATTGAGGTTTTTTCCACTGATGATTTCAGGTATGATAAAGGGAAAAAAATAGGGGAAAACAGTTTCCTAAGAAAAGGCGGGATTATTTATCATTATTTTACACATGATGAAATAAAAAATTTACTTAAAGATTTTCAGATATTAGAGTTGAAAAGGATTGTTAAAGGAAGAATAATTCAGGGTGTCAGATATAATCATGATATCATATCAGTTACTGCTCAAAAATAATTTTCTTCCAGAGTGTTTTAATCTCCTCATTGTCCATGCCAATCAATGGAAAAAACAACGGCAGGGTTGAGTTAATTTTTTTAAATTCATCAAAACCAAGCACTATTGCTATGGCATTGTTTTTCCTGGAGAACTTTTCTATCTCCTGAACCTGTTCTGAAACCTCATCTGATTTTACAACAAAAGGCTTTACCAAATTATTCCAGTCTTCCAGTATTTTTAAATAATGGGCAGCATTCCTGTTTGACTCCTCATAAACAGGTATGACATAACCTCCTCTTTTCATCATTAGCCAGGCGGCAACAACAGATTTTTCATCACATATAAATGCAGCAACCTTACCCTGTGTTCCAAGAGGCATACCGCCAGGACCAAGGATTTTCTCTGAAAAAACATATGCTCTGTTGTTTCTTACCTCAATAAAAATCTCGGCATCAGGCGCATCCAGGTTTACTGAAACATTTTTGATTGAGTTTAAAATAGCATTTCCAATTTTTACAGCAACATCCCTACTTGAATAATGGTGAGAGCCTGTTCTTCTGCTCCTGACAGCAAAACTCTGACCTTTTTTAATTATTTTTTTTGAGTAATCAACAGATGAAACACAGATGTCATCAAGCTCTGATGATGTTTCAATAGCAGGGCTTAAGGACACTATCCCAAAAATATTTTTCAAAACATTAACGCCCTTATCAATGTTCTCAGTGTAAACATATATTCTCCCCCATTCAGATGTTATCCTGCACTCAGTTTTATTCCTTAAAAAAGCATCCTCAATGTTACTTATCAGTTTTTTCTCAAACCTTCTTCTGACGCTTTTGCTTTTAAGACCAATTTCACCGTATCTGACAAGTATAAGCATGTTTCACCTATGTATCTTTAAATTGTTCATTTCTATTCACACAAAATTGCTTCGCAATTTTGTGAATACTTCGGAATTTGCTATCGCAAATTCTTCGTATTTTTAAATTACTCGCTTCGCTCGTAATTTAAAAATGCGGGTGCCGGGAATTTCACCAGCTGTTGAAGAAAGAAAAGAACTGCGATTTTGCCCTAAGGGCAAAATCGCTATGCCGACTGGTGCGACGGAAAATGCCTTTGACATTTTCCTAGCAACGTACAGAATTGCAAAGCAATTCCGTAGTTAAGTCGGCAGTTCTCTTTCTTTTTCGCTAATGTTCTACAAATTTGTAATTTAGCAAATTTGTAGTATTTCGGAATTTCATTCCTCATATCTTCTCATTTTGTTACGGAAAAAGTTGAAGGCTTTTTCCTAACGTCTTTGGAAAATTTTGAATTTTCCAAAGATCATTCGGAGAAGAATAGGAGTGAAACTCCTATGAATTTTCTTTCTCTTCTTACGGAAAAGCTAAAGGCTTTTCCTAAGATGCTAGGAAAACGCTTTCGGCGTTTTCCGTCGCATTTAGAGAAAGAAAAAGGCTGTTTTGAACCCGGGCTAGAGGCTTGGAGGGCCTCTATCCTACCACTAGATTACACCCGCACAACGGAATAATACTGTTGTGAATATTTAAAGGTAATCACGTCACAGCAGGATCCAAAATTTTACATATCTTTAAATTTTTGCAGTCCATACTGGTTTTGTGTCAAAATTGAAATCGTTGACAATGATACTTGGTGCTGTCCTGATGTGGTCAGCCTCATACCCTTTAATAAAAATTGCATTGGTTGATGTACCACCAATCCTGCTCGGCAGCCTCAGGCATCTTATTTTTATTCCAATGTTCATCATGATTTTTTTGAATCAAGGAAAAAACGCTTTTGTTCATTCCAGAAAAAACTGGCTTGTTTTTACAGGCATCGGTGTTTTTGCCATAGCGCTACCGAACATTTTCCAAAACATAGGGATGAAATACACAACCGCGTCCGTGAGTTCAATTATCCAGTCCTCAGGTCCTGTTTTCACTATAGCGCTGGCTGTTATATTTCTAGGAGAATCACTGAATATCAGGAAAGTTTCAGGTGCATTTATTGCGCTTACAGGCACAGTTATGCTTGTTACAGGTGGGAAATTTTGTTTTTCTGGAACCACATTTTATGGGAATCTTCTATTATTACTCTCTGCTGTTTCTTATGCTGTTGCAGGTGTTATCACAAAAAAAGGACTGGAGAAAATTTCACCTTTTACTCTTCTCGGTTTCGGCATAATGATAGGATTCATTATTCTCTCAGTTGCCTCTATGTTCACGGAGAATGTTGCTGTTGCAGCAGCGATTCCTCCCCTAATATGGATTATTATTTTGCTTCTTGCATTATTTCCGAGTTTCATTGCCGCCTGGCTCTGGTACAAAGTCCTGATAAACACTGAACTCTCAAAACTTTCTGTTTTTGTTTATCTCATGCCTGTTTTCGCGGTTTTGTTCTCATACATAATAATTGGTGAAGTTATTGATATCTACACAGTGTTTTTTGCTGCTTTAATACTCGGTGGTGTGGCGTTGGCGCAGAAAAGTGGGCCTGCTGAGATTTGAACTCAGGTCACGGCGTCCCGAACGCCGAAGGATAGGCCAAACTACCCCACAGGCCC
>Ga0100390_10002292_pt1 | contig 16914 bp, 13 predicted proteins | sample CryGeymeta201514_FD_81540 | JGI IMG/M metagenome (GOLD analysis project Ga0100390, IMG submission 81540) | Groundwater microbial communities from Crystal Geyser aquifers in Utah, USA - Crystal Geyser metaG 2015-14 | ecosystem: Environmental > Aquatic > Deep subsurface > Groundwater | place... | reverse complement strand
TGGAACTCGGTGCGCTCCTGTTTGTTGCCGTCCTTGTCCTTCCACTGCTCGTTTGTGGCTACACCAAACGATGCCACAGAGTTCCCGCGACTTTCCGGGTCTTTCGTCACGTTGCCAACCAAGATTACTTTGTTAATTCCGCGTGCCATTGCTGTTTCTCCGGTAGAGTGTGTTTGTGTTACCTGTCTTAACAGCCATCATGCTCTCCTTTCAGATACCGCGTCCAGGAAAATGCGCTCTTGCTCGGTAACCTCATGTGCCGTCGCAACAGCTACGCCTGCATTGGAAGCCAATATTGCGGCATTCGACAAATCGGATGCGTAACGTGCTACTTGCGGGAACCGCGAACCGTCATCAGGCAGTGGACGCTCAATACTTCTAACGCGTGCGCGAAGTCTATCCCCAAGGAACAGCCACGTTTTAACATGTCGCGGTTCGCATTGCATCGCCCATAACGCGAAATTGATGTCGGTGAATCGCAAAATGTCCGAGTACAGAAGCGGCTCGTCATCAGGCTCGGTTTTCCCAAGCCCGTCAAGTAGCTTGAGAAAGCTCATGGCTCGAAACTTGCCTTCTTCGTAGATGGACGCCGATATTGCATGGTTGATTTTTTTCAATGTCGTTGCGATCATTTTGATTTTCCTCCCATGTTATTCAGTAGCCGTTTGCAGGGCCACCAGTCTGTCTAAGCCGATGGCTACCTCAAACACAACACCATGCGGCCAGTCCTTCCGAACAGAGCACCCGGCAACCTCAAGCCCGCCGATGTGCCAATCAATCGTCCGCTCGCTGTAGTGCGGCAGGTCGTCGGATTCCACAGCCTCACCGCCATAAACCCGCGCCAGTTCGGCCAGCGCCTTTTCCACGTATGGTGCCTTACTGCCATGACTTGCGAACAATTGAAACTCCATCTGCCAAAACTGCACCAGGCGCAGTTTGCTTGCGCGCATCGTGTCAGGCTTTGCCTCGTCCCTGAAAGAGATGCCAGCTTGCCACATGCAGAATGGCAGCCGCTTCTTCATCTGTTCGACTTGGCCGAAGCGCAGCCGCATCGCCTCGAATGTTCCAGCGGTGGTTTCCGGGCGAAGGTACCCGCGCTTCCCCGCATCAATCAGATCGAACTTCGCTTCGACGTGACCACGCAGGTGTTCCACCGGCGTCAATATCGGCGTCTCTGTACGCTCCATCTGCACAGCAGGGTTCAGCCCGCGCCATACGTCCAGCAGCAGAACCGGTATCTCTCGAATCAGGCTCTCACGGCGCAGAATCTCACGCTCGCTCCACATAACGGTTGCATTTGAGTAACACGTTTTCATCGCGCCATCCTTTGATCGCTCAATTTAGATAGGTCTCCAAGCTCCTGCGTCTCGCGCAAGAACGCAACCTTCACCGTGCCCGTAGGCCCATTGCGCTGCTTTGCCACAGCAATTTCCAGCACCCCTACATCAACGCTCTGCACGTTGTAATAGTCGTCGCGGTACAACAGCAGCACAACGTCAGCATCTTGTTCAATCGCGCCAGACTCGCGCAAATCGCTCATGAATGGCCGCTTGTCAGCCCGCGATTCAACGCCCCGGTTTAGCTGCGACAACAGAACTACCGGTATATCAAGCTGCCTGGCAAGTCCCTTCAGTGACCGCGTAATGTGCTGGACGCTGGTTACCACTTGCTTCGGATCGGCATAGCGGCACAACTGTAGGTAGTCCACCACCACAATCCCAACCGGTTCTTCAGCATGTACCCGCCGTGCCCGAGCGCAAATCTGCTCGACCGCCAGCCCCGTTGAATCGTCTGTAGTAATCCGGAAGTCACGCAATGCAATCGTACCGGCCGTTATCAGCCCAAACTCATGCTCCTCCAGCCGCTTCGGATCAATGATACTGGTCAGGTTCACCTTGGATTCGCTCGCCAAGATTCGTGCCATCAACTGTTCGCCAGCCATTTCCATGCTGAAGATCATCGCGTGGCCGCCTTTGTGGCACGCCGCCCGAGCAAACTTCAGCCCCAGAGCCGTCTTGCCCATCGACGGCCTCGCCGCCAGTACAACAAGCTGCCCAGAAACCAGCCCGTTTATCATCGCATCCAGGTCTGTCAGCCCTGTTGGGCTGCCAAGCAACTCGCCATCTACCGCGTTCAGCCTGTCACGCATCTGCCTCGCCAACGCCGACATACACTCTTTCGCGGATCGCGTTGACGTGTCGGCGGCTGCTCTGGTAGATAGCTGAGCAAGCGCCCCTTGCGCGTCCTCCAATACCGTATGGCTATCCCTGCCGGATGGCTGAAACGCGCTGTCAACAATCTCCGTGCCAACCGCTATCAGCCGCCGCATCACCGCCTTGTCACGCACGATAGCGGCATACGCCATGATGTTCGCAGCGGATGGCGTCGTGGTCGCCAGTTCTACCAGCAGCCCGGTATCGTAATGCCGCCCCTTCTCCTGGTGCGACTCCATCCAGTCGCCTAACGTGATCGCATCGAACGGACTGCCGTGGCCTGCTAGTTCCAGTATCGCCCGGTAAATTGCGCGGTGCTCTGCAACATAAAAATCCTCCTCCGTCAACACACCTGTCACCGCATCCAGTGTGTCCGGGGCCAGCATCAAGCCGCCAAGCACGGCTTCCTCGGCCTGCTTTGCCTGCGGAACGGTTCTCATTTTGCCTCAGAGCGCCGAGCCGACTCTACACACCCGCCTATCTCCACCACAGCCAAAATGTCGTCTTGGCTGGCAATCCGAACCTCGGTCATGCCACGCACCGCGTATCGCAGTGCTTCAGCCTTCGATATGGCCCGGATAAGTGATACCTCTCCGCACACCGTGACAAGGTAAACCCGCGTCCTTGTTCGCATTTCCATCCCCACCTGTTGTTTGAGCCGCTATAGTAGCGCACATTGACATCCGTTGTCAAGCGCGTTGACACGGCGCATTGCATACGCTACTATACGTGCTCACCACACGGAGGGCACAACGATGACCAGAGTAGATATGTCGCACGCAACACCGGAGCTTCTTGCCGCCTACGCTCTTGCACAGGGCGAGATCGGGAATGCCGAGAAAAGCAGCAAGAACTTACACTTCAACAGCCGATACGCTGATCTTGCCGAGGTGCTCAACACGATCAGACCGGCATTCTCCAAGCATGGCCTGGCTATCATCCAGTCCACCGGGTTTGATGGCGCGATGGTGTACGTGACCACTATCGTCACCCACTCAGGCGGCGGCTGGATCGCGTCAGAAGCGGCTTGCGTCCCCGCAAAGTCTGACGCACAAGGGATTGGCTCTGCCACAACCTATCTGCGTAGGTATGGCGCGTCAGCAATTTCCGGTATTTCGCAGGAAGATGATGACGGCGAGGCTGCCGCTCACTCACCAGCAGCATCAGCGAAAGCCAGTAAGCCGAGCAAGCCCATTGAAGAATGGATGGCGGCAATCGGCTCTGCGCAGACGGTAACGCAGGCAACCAAGATCGGCCGCGAGGCATGGGCAGACTACGGATCAAGCCCTACTGCGCGTGTTGATATTCGCAAAGCCGTGGCATCACGGAAAGACTACTTGGACAACGCAGGTGAAGCACCACCGGCAGATGAAGCCGGCCTCGCAACCGACGAAGGATAAGTTATGAGCCACTGGTATCAGCAAGATGGGCAGGCGAAGCACCGCATTGTAGGTGCAAACGGTGCCGAGCGAGATACAACGCTGCGCGATGCACGCACATCACACCTTGCGCCGTCGGTAACCACAATCATATCGGAGCTTGCGTCTCCTGGCCTTACCGACTGGATGGCTATGGAAGCTATCAAGCAAGCCTTGTTTGAGGCTCCGATGCTCCCCGATAACTTGGAGCCATCCGCCATCCGTGGGATATTCAGCCGCTCACGCGAAGCAACCAAAGCCAAGGCGGCGCTTGGCACCACAATCCACAAGGCGGTGGAACGAGCGTTGCGCGATGACGCAATATCAATCGAGCACGCGAAGGAAATAGCCGCCACACTAACGTGGCTAGAGTCTTTGTCGCGTGCGCTATGGGAGCCTGAAGTATCGTTCTCGCACCCACTAGGTTACGGAGGAACTACCGATGCGGTTTGCCGCAACGACAAGATTGTCGTTGACTTCAAGACAAAAGAGTTTCGCGCTGGTGACGATGTTGCCGTGTATGACTATCATGTCATGCAGCTTGCTGCTTGCGCAGTCGGAGTCGGCATTGCCAAAGCGGAATGGACATGCCGTGAATGGGAAGAATCAGGAATCAAAGCCTTCAACCTGTTCATCAGCACGACTACACCAGGTCTTACCGTGCCGATCCCATGGACACCAAAAGCAATGCACCGAGGTTTCGCCATGTTCGTGTCGTGCCTTGACCTATGGCAAGCGCGCAACAAATACGCTCCGGCGTGGAGCGTTCCGTTAAACGCAATTCGATTGAAAGGATAAGTGATGACGTACAAAAAAGTGAATGCTGGTGCGAGCGATCAAATCGGTCGGCCCTTCTACCCCATGGGCGAGCTTGCAGCAATCAGTATCTACAAACAGCGGCACGGCCTGAAACAAATCTGCATCCGCATTGGCCGAGCCGCTGCTGAGGTCGCCGGGATAGAAACGGGCCAACGCTACGTCATTTCCGTTGACGAACGCGACGGCATAATCAATGGCATCGAACTATGCCGAACCGAATCCGGCGGCGTCATCGTCCGGTCACGCGGCCCGCGTATGTATCTGTCGCTGGCAACGTCCTATGTCGGCCCATCAATGCCAGGCCCGTCCCGTTATGCCGTTCCGCTGCTTGACACAGGCGAACGCCCCGGTCACCTCATCCGGTTCACAACCGGGTCAGCCAAAGGCTAGATATTGTTCCGCCCCGGAGACATGGTAGGCGGTGTCGCATACCGCCTATCACCTTTGTTTCTCCTCGCCATGATCGCCTGAGCGCCACCTGTTAATCCGGGTGGCCGATTTTTGATGACGGATCGCGGCATCCGCTCAACTGGCGCGTTGCCAGATGGCATCTGCACATTCGCAACAGGCGCAACCTGCGGCTGGACAACTACAGGCACAGATTTACGTGGGATCGGCTGCGCCACGGCGGCTTGCTGGTTTTGTCCCGCTTGCTGGTAAATTGCTCGCATCCTACCCGACAATGATGCGTTCCGGTCACCAGGCATCGCACCGCTTGGAAGCGGAGCCTGCGGATTGGCAACCACAGGCGGCGACATGTACCTGTCAAGACTTGGATTCCCCTGTCCAGCGCCAACCGGGATCGGCGTCTGCTGAGGAACCGGCTGAATCACCGGGTTCCGGTTCGCCAGAGACGACTGCTTGCGCGCTGCCATGATCGCCTGAGCGCCATTCGTTACCCCTACCGGCATAGCTGGCCGTGCTACCGCCGGAGGCGGCGCTGGCGGCGCTGGCGGCGTCGGCCTCATATCACCACTGCTGTACCCGTTAGGCGCTCCTACCGGCGCGTTCTGCCGTGGCTGAGCCGATTGCACAGCACTCTGCGGGTTCTGCGCCGCTGGCCGGTACGCTGAAAGGTAATCTCGCATGTTCTGATCTCCTGTTGTTATCGGCGTTTTGGCGTCGGCTTGGCCCCGTCGCCAATATCATACCCGCGTGCGCGGTTCATGGCAGCAACAAACTTCTTTTGCTCTGCCTCAATCAACTTGTCGATCCGGCGTAGTTCAATTGCTACGTCACGCCTACTCATGGAATCATCGTCGCGGATAGCCTTCTGCTCGTCGCGCAAGTCTCGAATACGCGACTTGGTATCACGGAACGTTTCCATCACAGTACCCCTTTGTAGTATTTTCCCGGCCCGCGTCCCGGCCTTCTTGTCGGCATTCTTTAACCACGGCTCTTCATCGAGCAACTTGGTTTGCATCTTGGTATCGTTATTGGCAACCGCCTTGACATACTTGGCAACGGCACTGTTGTACTCCTTGCTGCGATCCCCGAAAACTTTGCCAGTCTCTTTGCCCGGATCACGCCCCTTGAACAACACGCCCAACAAAGGAATGTCCTCGGGCCCATCCGGGTTAACGCCGCCCATCAGGTCAAGCGCAAGACTGGCGGATGCCGCAACAAACCGCCCTGGGCCACCTGTGACTTCCTCAATCAAGTACCCGGTCTGCTCGCCCGTAGGATTCACCAAGCCCGCGTAGTAGTCGCCATCACGCACTGTAGTCGATTCGTTCAGCGCCCGAGCAATCCACTTGTAGATCGGGCTTTCAGTGGACAACGTATCTTGCCACCGTGGGTGCGTCTGATCCAATTCATACGGGTTAACGCCGTATGCCAATTTACCACCACGCCCATTGTCGTTTGCAAGCGTCTGGTAGATGATTCGGACTGGCTCAGGCATAGCCGCGAGCAACCCGGCGTCCGTCTGAATAGGACTCATCGAGTCAATGACAGACCCGGCAGTTGTCAGTGCCAGGTCTACAGTATCAACACGGCGTCCACGCATCGTGTCGTAGGTCACGCGGGCAGCTTGATACCCGAGGTACGAAAAAATGTTCGCCCCATAGAACATTGGAATGTCGAAGTGCTTGCCTGCTTCCTGATCCCATACAACCGGGATTGCTCGCTTGTTCGCATTGTTGCCTACCCGCTTTTCGTATAGTGATTCGCCATCATCATCATCGCCCATCGCAATCATCTGCGCCAACGCCATGCCATAGCTCGTCGCTGCCAACCCGTACATGGTGCGGCGGAACCGCTTCGATTTCATTAGCGAACCAATAGTGACTGCGCCTTGGTTTGCTGCATTCCAGAACACATACAGTGCGCCAACGTGCTTTGATGACGATCCGCTCCGGTTGAAATTGACCGTGATGTTCTTGGCAATATCAACGGCTTCTACTATCGACATGCCGTTCTCTCTCGCGGCAATATATGCCGCAAGCCGCGTTGAAGCCTCTGTGACCTCATTGACCGCCTCAACGTCCCTCATCGTGGCGGCCATAACGCGCTTAACACCGCTAAGGCTCGGGTCTTTACTGTACTTACGTACAATTGACGAAAGCTCTTTGCGTACACCGGATATGTCGGATACGAATATCGTTGATGTTCTGCCGCCGTTTTCGCTGAACTCGCGCTCATACTTGGTAACTAGCGGATCGCCAGCTTTTGCCTTGCGATCAACACGCGTTCTGTTCCACAGCACACTGTACGTTTTCAGGTATGTCGCGCCAAACACCTTTACCAGCTTAGGATGCTTGGCATTCAGATACGCAAAGCCAAGCTCCAAATCCCTAGGCGTGTTCACAATCGGGAAGAACGGCGACAACGACGTTTTCACGGCGGCCAAGAACCGAGTGACCGTCCCTGTTGCGCGGAGCAACGCGCCAATCTTGTCCTCGCCAACGTTTCTAACTGCATCGGCAAGCTGCTTTGACGCAAGCTCAATCGCAACTGGCTTGCCCTCGTGCATATAAACAACTTGATCTTCAGATGTGCTGCGCCTCCACTTGTACGTAATAACTCCACCAACCCACGCAGGCACCCGCTCCATAGGGCGAATGGTGCCTACCGCTTTCTGCGGGTCAAGGGCAATCAGGTTAATCAGCGTGCGCATGAACGCTTGCTTCTGCCTGCCAACAATGGCATTTTCCATATCTCGCACCATGTGCTGAAACACGTGCTTTGGTTCGCTCTTTCGACCAGTTGCAGGCTTGCCAAGCGGCGCTCTTTGCGCCTGCAACCCACTGCCGGTAGAAACGTTAGACGAACTTGAATCATCTTCCTCCCCAGGCAACCCGCGCAACGGAGCGTAATGCTTGTATTGCTTGAGCAATCCAGCGTGACGTTCCTTTGATATCTGCCCAGACTCAAGCAACGCGTCAAGCGTGAATCGGCGCATGGTGTCGGCAATTAACGCGGCTTCCTCAAACGCGTCCCGAACGTCTTTTGGCAACTGGTCAATTGCCTTCTTCGCTGCCTCTGGCGATATGCCAGCGTATTCACCTGACTTGCGATCCTCGATATCCTTGTTCTCTTTTACGTCAGTCTCAAACCCCGCTGCACGCGCTATTTCGGCACGCTCATCCATAATCTCACGCGTGCCAGCGCTACTGGCGACAAACCATGTGTCGGTGATCTTGTCCAACAGCCGCAACTCGTACTTGCCATAACGCTCTGACATGAACTTCTCGCGCTCTGGCGCGTGCCGCCACCACATGAACCGGCCAAAATCATCCTCTGTCTTGCCAACCCGCGTAATCGCCTCAATCATCGGCTTGAGGAACTTCCGCTCAGCCTCGGCGCGCTGGTCACCTGCAATACCGTGGATTCGGTTCTCATGCCGCCAAGCGTCAGCCCACTCTGGGACTAGCCTGCCCAACAGTGCCGACACTCGCTCCTGCGCGTGCTTCAACTCAATGTACTTGTCCAAGTGATGCGTCGTGTACCACTTGATAATGTCCTTTGCCTTTCCAACAGCCGCGTTCTTTACAACCTTGACCCGCTCGAATATGCCGCCTTCGTCGTCGTCAGACAAAACATCCAGCGTGTCATCCGGGTTATCTTCAGCAAACAGATCATAGGTGCGAGGCGTTGCTTTTGGCACCTGCTTTGCTTCAGGAACTTTTTCCACAGTGTTCACAGTCTCACGGCTTGCAGACCGTGATCGGTTGCCTCGATCAGAAGTTCCATCGAATGACAACTCGCCACTATGGTCTACCGCCACCCTAAGCATTCCGGCTTTTTTGATCCCCTCTATAACCGCCTTGTTTGCATCCAGTGTTGCATCGCTTGCGACCACGCTTACCTTTAGCCCGCCACTAATCCTTACGACTCGCGCAAGTGCGGCCAAAGCGCGCTTGCCGTTTGCTTGATTCAGCGGGGCGGTGAACACCGTTGTGATATTGTCATGCACACCAGTAACAATAAACGCCGCTGTGTCATCGCCATTAGCCCTAGCAACATCCGCTATCTTTGATATATCGGCCATAATCCCAATACTGCCATCGGCGGCCCCAATAACTTCACTGATTCTGAGTCCTAGAACTCCCTTGTGCTCGCCTCTCGGTTCACGTAGTGGGTCAGCCTTCCCTGCCGCAGAAGGTAGTTTCTGCACGCTGCTACTCGCAACGCCGCCAGTAACAGTTAGGCTCCCATACGAATCATGATCCAGAACAATATGCCCGGCAAATCCGTCACGTATGCCGTTGCGCTCAAGAGAGCGTGCCACGGCTTCAGTTGCCAAGGTGTCGCCTCTGGATGGATTCGGGACGCCGGAAGGATGGTTATGTACCATCCACAACTTCGAGCCTGGATGCGTTTCACGAACCTTTAGTAGCAGTTTAGCCACGTAATCGTTATCCGAGCTTTCCGGGAATACGTTAACTGAATTGACTGCGCGGCTGGACACTGCGGATTCATGCACCACCGTGCCATCTGGCGCGACGAACTGATACCGCATAGTCTCAATCTCAGGGTCGCGGTATACGGCATTGATTGCAGCCATATCTTCCGCCGTTTTAGCCTTCAACCCGATAATGCGCGAGCCGCCAAGCCGCTTGAAGTTCGACTTTATTGATTGCGCAAGAACAGAGCCGCCAAATCGTTCTAGAATGCGTTCAACAACATCGCCGCTCTTCTTTTTGGCCTGCGGCTCATCAATGCGAGCCTGCTCCGGTCGATCCCCGGCAAGCAAATCTCCGTCGCCCTGCTCTGGGCGAACCAAGTCCCTGCCAAGCCCGTTGCGCTTTGCGTCCTTATCCTTCGCCAAAGCGGCGATCCGCTCCTTATTCGTCGGAGCGGCAAACAGACCTAGCTGTTCTTCTTCCGCTGATCTTTGACTATCGTCAGTATCGGCTTCTTCGTTCGCCCTTGTGGCATTGTCAGCAGTGGCTCGTCCACGTCCAGCTTGTTCGCCACTATCATTCCCGCTCTCAAAAGCGTTTCCATCGCTTTCCTGGTCGCTTCTCGCTTCATCTTTCCCACCTATCGCGGTTTTCCGCGCTCGCTCAAAAACCTCTGATACCTCCGGCGTTGTATCTTCACCAAAGATATCTTGCGTAGTATTTTGGATTTGGCTATCGGCAATCACCCGCGCAATTTCATTTAACTCCGATGCTATGCGCTTCGATGACCGCCTGTGCTGAGCAAAAAACTCCATCGCTAACTGCGTAGCTTCGCTACGACCTAACATATCCCCCTGCGCAGCAACGTTGTCTGGCGATATGCCGTTTCTGCCAGCCTCGCGTATTGCATTGAATGCAAGTGCTATCTGCTCCGGCACGGCACCTAGCGGCCCATCCTTGTCGATCTTCGCCATCGCTGGCGCAGCCTGAACCATCGCGTTGATGATGTTCTTGCTTGATTCGTCGATGCCTTCAGATGATGCCGAAACAAGCTCATCATTGTTGTATGCACGCGCCAACAACGCGTTGCGAATGCGCCCAAGCCCCACAGAGTTTATCCGGCCACCGGCTGACTGCAACTGAGCGGCCTCGTTTTTGCCAACGGATGCAAAAAACGCCCTGAAGAATGGCGTGTTCCTACCAACCGATATGCCACCAGCTTCGTCAATCTCTACCGTGCTGAGGTCTGGAAGTATTCTCGCGTCACTGTGCGCCTGCTCCGATGGCGACATAACCAGACCGGGACTTACATTTGACTCCGCTCCAATATTAGACATGCCAGTAACCGGCTTGAACAGTCTTATCAGTATCGGGGCTGATTTACCGCTGAATGCTGCTGCGCTAACGCGGTGAAGCCCCTCGTCGGAAACAATGCCTTTTACGTACCCTGCGAGTTTTCCGCGCCTTGCGGCCTCTTTCAGCGCTTCGGCTCGACCGTTGTTCAGCGCCTGCAAGTCAGCGTCTTGATAAGCCGGGTTAACGTTACCGTAAACATCGTGCGATGCCTCGATAGAATCGGCCTCAACAACCGCGTACCTTACTTCCACCTTCTGCCCGTTGGCGAAAGTAACAATGTCGGTTCTCCCCATGTCCGACTCTGGAATGCCAATGTCTCGCCGCATCTCAACCATCGGCGCACCCGTACCAGGATCGCGCGAGTGACTTAGCTGCTGTGGGTCAAGATTGTTTACCATCCCCAATAGTTGAACCGTAGATGCTGTGCGCCCTCTATCTCGCGGCTGCATGTTCGGGTCAACTATGGATCGACGCCCTTCAGACGGCACACTTTCCTGCACATCCTCGACCGGGCTTTGTTGCTGTATCTGCTCCCCACCGGCGGCAGTGCCCGTCACACCGGTGGCAGTTGACTCTGTACTGGCTACAGGCTCCTGATTCTGTACCGGCTGCGCTAGAGCTTGTGGTGGCTTTGTAGCCCTGTTCAGCATCCCGGTAACCGATGCCTCTAGGTCGGCGCGCATGGCTGCATCCGCCCCACCGGTTGATACCAACCTTGCAATCTCGTTCTGCGCTGCCTCAGCGGCCCGAGCCTTTTCCAGCTTGACGGTAATTTCAGCCCTGCGCTTAATCGCCGCATCTTTGCTCGGCGTCCCGTCTATCCCATATGCGCCTTCGTTGATCCCCTCGACCAGCTTCTTGTGCTCACGCGCAAGCGCCTGCTTCGCCTTGGCCGACATGACACCACTATTGGCGGTCACGCTCAACTCGGCAATACGATCTTCAACGGGAGGCGCTACAACCGGCGCTGCTTCTTGTACCGGCGCAGCCGCAACAGGCCGAGCAACAGGCAATGTCGCTACTTTTGGCGCTACGTCTGGTGCTACAGGTGCTGGTTCTGCCGCAACTTTGGCCGCAGCCGCAGATATGATCCTGTCAGCCTGCTGCTCGCCAGGTGTGGCAGGGCGCTTGCGCGCACCGGCAGCGAAACCAAGCGGCGATGCCGCGAATGTGCCTATGGCACTGGCAGCTAAAACCCCTTCCCCGGCCTTGCCAATCTCCCGAGCACCGGCAGCAACCTCGCCAATGTTCTGTGCGAACTTCTCGCCGCCCGAATCCCCGGCTTCACCAACGCCTTCGGCTGCTGCACTAACACCGCCGCTTGCAAATCGCTGCGCAACAGGCCGTCCAGCCAGCGCGCCAAGTATTCTTCTGCTCGGCGCTGCCCCTTTCAGCAAATCCTCAACAACATTCAGGCCCAACGTCTGCGACAGGCCGGCAGTCGCCCCGGTCAATGCGGTAACGCCGGTAAGCGTGGTCATGTAGCCGCGTGTGGCAAGCTCGGCCAGAGCCTGCTCATGATTCAGCGTCTTGCGCAATTCATCATAACCGGCAAGGTTTGACGCATCTTTTTCCGGCGTCATCATGATGCTTTCAGCAACTTCGTCGGCGTCCAGCAAAGCCTGTGTCGCAACGCCAGATGCAACAGCCGCGTTCGATGCCGCAGCACCGGCCTCTATAGCCGTCGCACCCTTCGCTATATTCGCCGCCCCAACCAACCGACCAAAAGCAAGCGGCCCGCCAACCGATGCAGCAACGCTTGGCAACAAGGCTTGCAAATTGCTGATAGGCGCGTCAAAAAACGCCGATACGGTATCCCGAAGCCCTGTCTGCGATGCAACGTTTTGCGTATACCCTTGGCCTTCAGCCCTGCCCTCGTCAGAAACCAAGTGCTCCTTTATGCCCTCGGAAATTACGTTTGCAACGTCTTGCGCTTTCGTCCCAATCTGCTGCCTGCGCTCTTGCTCAAGTGACGGCTCCCCAATAGCCGCTCGGCGCGCATCTTCACGAGCTCTATCAGCGGCGCGTGATTCGTCGTACTTCTTCAACGGGCTATCTTCGCCGGTCAGGCGCTTATGCACAGCATCGCGTTCAGCCTGCGAACGCGTTTCGTTCAAGATATAGTCCACTTTATTGTCTACATACCGCTCAGCGCCTTGGACTAAATCTCTGGCGCGGTCTGGCGCTTCAGCAACAGTTTCCACTACATTGCCAACAAGCGCAGGAATGCCACCGCTCGGCAGTTTGGATAGCCCACGGCCAAACAACTGCAAGCGGCTGCGTGCAGAATCAGGCTCAGATGAAAGCGCAATCGGGTCTGGCTGCGCTGCATCGGCAAAGGCTCCGGCAATCCTCGTGCCCTCGGCTGCCACATTTGCCGCCAAGTCGGCAGGGGCGCGCAGGAAACTTGAGTCCTCTACCCAATCTTCCGGGACACTCGGGTCTGCCCCGTCTCTCAGCTTGCGAGAAACGAACTCGGCAACCGCCTCGTTTGTAGCTTCATGCTCAAGGTCAAACTGTAGCGTTGAACCATCCGGCAGAGCTACCGCATATCTTGGCATCGTACGTCCTAGTTTCCGGTGATGTGCCGAACGTTCTCCGGGGTAATGCTATTCGGTAGCCTTGATTGTTCTTCGGACTGGCCGGAAACGAAGTCTCTCGCAAGCACTGTGCCTGGCGGCGGGGTCTGTCCATACGGGACGCGAACAGTAGTGTTTTTATACGGCCCACTGGTGTATATCCAATCTGTTCCGCCCTGGCTGCCTGAAGAACTGCTTGGGAATGGCTTGAACGTTGGGTCTACTTCGTCCCCTGGTTCAAGAGCAACTACATGCGTGGAACCGCCATCGCTAACGGTACCGAATAGCGTCCCTGATGGGTACTGCTTCGGACGGGCCTGGCTCTCAGCAATGCTTTGCTCTGTCGCACGACTGCGCAATGCAAAGTCTCGACTATCGCGCTTTCCTTCTTCCGCCAACTTCGCGTCCTCTCGTGAAATAGTCTCACGCCGCTGGTTGTCCTCACGCTGGACGCGTTCCGTATCGCGCTGAAGATCGTATGACCGTGCTTCAGCAATGTCCGACTTCTGGTATTCACGAAGCCGCTGCTCCTTCATAAGCTCGGCCTGTTGCGCCCGCTCCGTCTGCCACTGGATCAACTCGCCCTGCAAAAAGCCAGCACCGAACGCCGCCGCCGCTCTGCCCAATTTGCTCATTGTGCTACCCCTTGCTGTTGCGCGGCGTCACCTGTCGGCGCTTGTTGGGCAAACGGATCAATGCCAACCTGCCGCCCGCGCTCAGCTATATACCCGGCGGCCTCATCCACGTCGCCATCATCCTTCATCTGCTGCAAAATCTGTTGAGCAGATGCGCGCTCCTGTTCATCCGGATTACTGTTCATCAAGTACGCTTGGATCGCGGAGTACAGGGCCGCCTCCGGGTCATCGTCGCGGTTCACTTCGATACCAACAGATTCAGCAAGGTCAACCAGATCGTCAATCACCTGCGTGGCAACACCAAGTAGGATATCCAGATCAAGCTCACCACCGGATGCCTTTACTTGCTCCACCGCAGACTGCACCAGCGTATAGGTTGTCTCGCCAATCGTGTCGGAAATGTCAGCGCCGTCCTTCAGCAACCCGACAATATCCTCATTGCCTTTGCCAAAGATATGTTCGCGCAAACCGGAAACCATCGACTCAAATAGCTCGGTCGATGGATCGGTCGCCTGCGCACCGTGAGCGCCAATGTCCTGCGGATTCAAGAGTTGCATCAGCCGCCTCCTGCGTTCGGTGTCGCAAACGTCTGCGGATCAAAAAACTGGCCCTGCACCTCCATGTCCTCGGGAGTGAGATTCTGCCCGAACTTCTTCTTGATCTTTGTCCCGGCATTTACGCCGTACACGGCAATTGGACGGTCACTTGCCTGCCCGCCACCAGCCGTCAGCATGTTGATGCCACCCATAAGCACCGGCCCTGCAAGCGGGCTGCTCATGAAGGATTGCAGCGCGGTTTTCTTCACAATCGTCGTTAATGTCTGGCTTATCGACCCGGCCCCACCTGCCGCTGCCGAAAGAGCACTTGCGGAACCGGCAAGTGTCCCACCGCCAAACGCCGGGGCAAGAACGCCAGCACCAGTAGCGAGGCTCCCGGTCGCAGCAGGTGCCGCAGCGGCCAAACTCGATGCCAACCCGCTCGGCACGGTAAGCCCCGCACCAACCAACGAACTGCCACCTGCGGCTGCACCTGCGGCTGGGGCGGCGGCAGTGGTAATGCCAAGGCTCGCGCCTATAGCACTAGCACCTGCCGCCATGGTACTCCCTACCGCCGACAATGCGCCGGTGATACCCCCTCCCGAAGCCGCTGTCATAAACCCTGCAACACCCACACTCGCAATGCCTGCGGTAAAGACCACAGCCGCCGCAATGGCGATTGCTTTCCAGTTCTTCTTGACAAACTTTACCGCCCCTTTTACCAACTTCTTTACTGCACTCATTTCATGTTCTCCTGCCAGTAATACATTCCGCCAGTACGGGTCATGCCGACCTTTTGATACAAGCGATCAATCCTTCCCGACGGATCGCCTTGGCTCACGCCCATGTCAATCCGCGCCACCTTGCGCGCCTTGCACCACGCCATGAATGCACGCAACAACCCGGCACCACCGGCCTTCGCAACAAACACAAGATCAGTAGCGCACATAGCTGCCGACCAAGGATGCGGCCCAACCTGACCTATCAGTAACCCAACTACGCGGTTTCCCTGTGTGCTGATCCATGTGCGCGAATCCTTGTCCAACATCGCACCCTTGAACGTTCTGCGGGTTATTACAGCATTGTACGGCAACCCGTTGTAATTCGAGTGGCTATACGCAATCTGAGCATACTCCAACATTGCAGGAATGTCGGCCAGTGTTGCTAGCCTTACCGTCATTTTTACTTGCCCTTCTTCTTCTTGCCCTTCTCGTCAATGATTGGAGCTTGATTTGGAACGTCATACTGCGGAATCTGCGGCCCAGATGGCCCTCCACCAACACCAGGGATGCCCTGCCCGCCAGACTGTATCGGCCCTGGCGTCAGGAATACGTCAGGTATCCCGGCAGCCAACGCTCGGTTGGCGTTATTCCATTGCGACGTAAGCGAGCGTTGCGCGTTCTGCGCCGCCGCCTGCTGCTGCGCCGGGGTGAGGTTCGGATTTGAGTAGATGCCGTTTAGCGTCTGCGCTAAAGCCTGCTCTCTGGCGCTTGTCAGATTGAAATAAGAGCCGATTCTGTCAGCCTGCCGATTAAGCTCTTGCTGCCCACCGGAAAACTCTTGCCCCGAAAGCCGCTCGCCAGTCAAAAACCCGCGCTGTAACTCGTTCTGCCCTGCGGTAAAATCTTGACCTGAAAGCCGCTCGCCGGTCAAAAACCCGCGCTGTAACTCGTTCTGTCCTGCCGTGAACTCTTGACCGCCAAGCCGCTCGCCAGTTTGGAACCCTCTCTGTAGCGCGTTCTCGCCAGACGTAAACTGTTGCCCGCCAAGCCGCTCGCCAGTTAAGAACCCACGTTGTAACTCGTTCTGCCCTGCCGTGAACTCTTGACCGCCAAGCCGCTCGCCAGTCAGGAAGCCGCGCTGAAGTGCATTCTCGCCAGACGTAAACTCCTGCCCTGCAACCCGCTCCGCTGACGTGAACCCACGCCCACGTTCTGCATCATCGAGGTTCGCACGCAACCCCATTGTCTGCCCGAACAGCGCGGCGGCATTCGACTGGTCGGCCAGCGCGTCAGCGTTCTGCGCAGCCATGTTCTCGCTTGCCGTCCGCCCGTAGGTGGCCGCGTCTTGTTGCGCAATCGGCAACCCGGATGCAATTGCTGCACGCTCCGACAACCCGGCGCTGTAGCTCGATGTGCCAAGCCCGCGAGATGCCGCGTCCTCCGCACCGCTCAATCGCGCATTCTGAATGTACTTGCTGTTGCCACTCAGCAAGTTGTTAAGCTGCGTTGCGGACAATTCGTTCGTCCCAACACTGCGCGTGGTGGCGCTCGTGTTGCCTTCAGCCAACCCCTTTCGGTAGTCCATCAGCGCAATGGGGCTTGACGAAGGGAGTGCCGCCATATTGGTTGCCCCACTAGCATTCGCAGGCGCTGCCGGAACCGGACTCGCCTTCTTTTTGTCAGGAACCCGAAACGGCATCTTTTCCATTGTGCCGTATGGGTTGCTTGGCTGAACCGGAGCCGGACTTGCCTTCTTTTTGTCAGGCACACGATAAGGTATTTTTTCCAT
>Ga0100390_10002291_pt1 | contig 16916 bp, 10 predicted proteins | sample CryGeymeta201514_FD_81540 | JGI IMG/M metagenome (GOLD analysis project Ga0100390, IMG submission 81540) | Groundwater microbial communities from Crystal Geyser aquifers in Utah, USA - Crystal Geyser metaG 2015-14 | ecosystem: Environmental > Aquatic > Deep subsurface > Groundwater | place... | reverse complement strand
ATAACCGAAATCGGGGGCACAGTCGGTGATATTGAAGCGGAAATTTTTCTTGAAGCGATTCGTCAATTCAGCCAAGAGCACCTGGGCGACTGCGCTTTTATCCATATGGCAAAAATTGACTATATCTACCCGTCAGGCGAGGAAAAAACCAAACCCACCCAGCAATCAGTGCATACTTTACTTTCCCGCGGTATTAACCCCGACATTTTAGTGGTCAGATGCAAGACTCTATTTTCTGAAGCAAACCGCCAAAAAATTGCTCTTTTTTGCAATGTTAAAATTGAAAACATTATTCCAGCGCCCAACTCTCGTTCGCTTTACTCTATTCCTCTGGCGCTTGAAAAAAATGGACTAAGCGTAGCAATCTGCCAAAAATTAAATATAAAAAAAGGGCGTCCTAATCTGGCTAAATGGAAAAAACTCGACCAGCTAATCGCTAAAAAACTGCCGATTAAAAAAATTGGATTAGTCGGAAAATATCTGGACCACCCCGACGCTTATATTTCAGTTATTGAGGCATTAAAACACAGCGCGCTAGCTAATCAAGTTTCGCTTGAAATTGTTGCCTGTGATTCAGAATGTATTGATCTAGATCTAATAAAAACAATGGACGGAATTTTGGTGCCGGGCGGGTTTGGTATTCGTGGGATTGAAGGGAAAATCAAAGCTATTCAATACGCTCGCGAAAATAATATACCATTTCTCGGGCTCTGCTTAGGGCTTCAATGCGCTACGATTGAATTCGCGCGCCATAAATGCAATTTAAAAAATGCTAACTCCACTGAATTCAACGCAAAAACAGCTTACCCAGTGATTGACTTTTTGCCTGAACAAGTAAAAATCAAGCAAAAAGGCGGAACTATGCGCCTTGGCAAATATCCAGCTAAAATCGCAAAACATACTCAAGTTTTCCAGCTTTACCAACAAACTACTATTTTTGAAAGACATCGCCACCGCTTTGAAGTCAACCCCAAATATCACCAAATACTAAAAAAGAATGGTTTGATTTTTTCGGGAATGTCGCCAGACAAAAAACTGGTTGAATTCATCGAGCTTAAAAACCATCCGTTCTTTATTGCCACCCAAGCCCACCCAGAGTTCAAATCCCGTCCGCATTCTCCGGCGCCTCTTTTTTATGGATTTATTAAAGCAATAAAATAGTGTTAGAACTTTAATTTAACCAATTTAGAAATTTCAATAATCATAAACCCCGCAACACAAGCGCCGATAATTACGCCAAAGTCCCACAATGAAAGCTCGACTGTGCCGAAAAATTCCCTCACCCCAGGCGCGATAGTCATAAACTGCAAGACCACGGAAAAAATAACCGCGATATTTAATTTAACGTTATTAAAAATGTTCTCTTTCCAAAACGGCTTGGCTGAACGAACCGAAAAAACAACCATTAGCTGAAAAAATACTGAAATAAAAAAGACAAATGTTCTGGCAGTATCAATTCCGTTTGATAATTTCTCAATAAAGATAATCAGCTGAATTCCAAACGATACCATAGCAATAAATGCCGCGCGCCTGATGACCGGAGGAGGCAAAAAGCCAGCATCTTTTTTGTCAATATCAGTGTTAAGATTTTCCTTTGGATCCTCAAAAGATAGCGCCAAAGCGACAAAAGTGTCAATAACCATATTGATCCACAAGATTTGCACAGCTAAAAATGGCGCTGGCAATCCGCCGGACAAAAATAAACCTGCAGTAAAAACCGCTGCCACTAAAAATAATTCGTCAAAATTACTCGCTAAAAAGAAAGTGATAGATTTTTTTATGTTAGCCAAGATATTGCGACCATACCCCACTGATTTGACTATGGTGGCAAAAGAATCGTCCAGTAGAATCAGATCAGCCACTTCTTTGGCAACATCTGTTCCTCGCCTGCCCATCGCAATGCCAACTTCGGCTTGGCGAAGAGCTGGAGCGTCATTCACGCCATCGCCTGTTACCGCCACCACCTTTCCTCTTTCTTGCAACGCTTGAATAATTTGCAATTTTTGCTCGGGCGTAATGCGGGCGAAAAGTTTAACCACCTCAACTTTATTTTCCAGCCCTCTCTGAGACATTTTCTGGATTTGTGAACCAACTAAAATCTCGTGATCTTCAATGGCGATGCCTAACTGATTTGCCACTGTTCGCGCGGTATGCGAATAATCGCCAGTAATTATTTTAATTTGCACCCCGCTTTGCCCAACTTGTTGGAACGCTTCCTTTACACCCTCGCGAACAGGATCAATCATCGTCACAAACCCTTGAAAAATCAAATCATTTATATCTTGATGGCGCAAGAGTTTTAATTGGGTTTTCTTTTTTGCCATTGCCAATAGCCGATACCCTTGATTTCCAAGTTGAGTAGCGTAATTTATAACTTTTTGCTTAACTTTCAGGTCTAAATTACTTTTTTCCAATAAAAGCTCAAAAGCGCCGGTCACAAAAATCTCCTGCTTGTCAGTTAAAACAGCGCGATATTTATAGCTTGGATCAAACATAATTTCGTCTGCCCGAATATTTTGTTCTCTAATTTTTTGGAAATTTATATTTGCCTTAAGCCCAGCAACCAGCACTGCTGCTTCGATTGGGTCGCCAGTAATAGTAAATTCTGTGGGACTTTTTGGCTGGGACAATAAACTAGCATCATTACCAACGCACCCGGTATTTATCAAGTCATAAAACAAAGGGTCGCTTATCATACGTGGTTTTTGCTTAATATCATAACCCGCGCCCGGAAAATCTAGATAAAATAGCTTTTCTCCATTTAGCCAAACCGCTTTATTGACTGTCATCTCGTTTTTTGTCAAAGTACCAGTTTTATCAGTGGCAATCACATCAATATCACCCAACGTTTCCACCACTGATAATCTTTTTACAATGCTTTTTGATTGCGCCATTTTTGAAACTCCAACCGCCAAGGTTAGCACGATAATAGTGGGCAAACTTTCTGGCACGGCTGAAACCAAAAGCGCGATAACAAAAGTTAATAATTCTCCAACCGGCATATCGTGGCGGATGAAACCTAAAATAAAAATCATCACGCCAATAATACTAACGATGACTAACAATAGCTTGGCTAACTGATTCATTTTCTTTTCAAGTGGGGTCTGCACTGCGCGACTGGTTTCAACAAGATTGGCAATTTTACCAAATTCTGTACTGTTTGATACAGCTACCACCACACCCTGACCCTTGCCGATTAAAACATTGGTGGTGGCAAATGCCATATTGGTTTGGTCAGCCACTAATCGCGGACTAATCATCTGCTCGATATTTTTAATGGCTGGAACTGATTCGCCAGTTAACACTGATTCGTCAATCTGTAGCCCAGAATTGGCAATTAAGCGAATATCAGCCGGCACTTTGTCTCCAGCTTGAATTAGAATAACATCTCCTATGACTAATTCTTCAATCGAAATTTTAACCAATTGCCTATCTCTAAAACAATAAATATAACTGGTAAAACTTTTTTCTAGCTTTTCTTTGGCTTTCTCGACTTTATACTCCTCTAAAAAACCCACCATAATGTTAGCTACAATTACCATAATTAAAATCGCCAGCTGTTGGTACTCTCTCAAAGAAAAAGACACGATAGAGGCAAAAAATAGTAAAATAAAAAAAATATTTTTAAACTGCCGAATAAAAATTTTAACATTAGGATGAGTATCTTTATGCCTCAAAACATTGCGACCGTATTGCGTGAGTCGCCTTTTGGCTTCGAGCGAGGTAATGCCTTGTCTTGTGGTTCTCAACGCTCCTAAAACTTGCTCTGCGCTTTGCAGATAAAAATCCATTCCCCTCCCAGTGGAGATTATTCACTTAGCGAAGCAGCACTTGCATTCTCGGTGTTATCGGGCAATTTGCCCACCAAAAATCGCGCTGGCCAAGCTTTGTATTTTGATTTAAATGTTTGATTATTTATTTCCTTCCCATCTTTATCAAAAACTTTATAATACACCACCGAAGACGCGCCTTTGTGAGCTTTTTCAATTTGCTTGGTTTCGCCAGACGTTAATGTGTCGGTTACAGTGTAAATCGGATTAGGAGGATCAATATATCCCGAAGTAAATGGACCCTCAAGTTTGGCAACGCGCCCATCCTTGGTGCCATACAACTCAAAAGTTAAATTATTTTCCTCCACATAACCTTGAACTAAAATATATCCCGGGGTATTGTTTTTAAACTTTAAATCTGGTTTGGGCAAATACACTGTGGCGTCAAGCCCAACCGGTGGCTCATAATACGACACCCGATACGAATGGTTTTGCCTTTCAATAATAGGAAGTCCAGCTTCAAGCGCGGCGCGAAATAAAGTGGTTGAAACTTGGCACAGCCCACCGCCATATTCGGGGACAGTCCGATTTTCTTTGATCACTAATTCTGGCAAATATCCACTTTTATCGTTCACTTCACCTAGCCGCGTCACTACTGAAAATTCCGTATTTGGCTCAATTAAAAAACCAGAAAGTTGCGCTGCCCCATTTTTGATATTGTGAATGCGATTAGCTGGACTCTTTGCAAATGAAGTAGTTGATTTTCCAATAATCTCATTGAGTCCGAGTTGGTTAATCTTGGCATCTGATATTTCTGGCTCAACTTCTGCTACCGGCAATTCGATGGTTTGGGTTTTGGCGTTGAGCAAAGCGTCTTCTATCATCGATAACGCTTTTTCAGTATCTAATTTTTTTCCCTTTTGCGCCGGATTGAAAACCGACACCTTATTCTCTCTAAAAACTAACTTGGCATTCACTGAATCTTGGTCAATAGTGCCAGCCAAAGTTACAAGATAAGCTTTAACTTTTTCTTGATTCAAACTTACTTCCAGCACATATCCGCGATTATCAGTGCGCGCACTGGAAGCAAATAAATCCAGCCACTCGTAAATCTGCTCTTTGGAAACCTGATATTTATTTTCTTTATTAACCAGCTCAATATCATTTTTGATTAGATATTCAAGTTTATTTTTGGCGTTGGAAAGCCCTTCTCGATAAACTTTTGGAGTGATAATACCAATGGGTAATGGTATTGCTTCGCTGGAAAAAGTATTAATTTGCCGAGCGATCAGACCGCTAATTTTTTCTTTATTTAACCTTACCCCCTCTTCGGCATCTTGCTCGGTAATCGTTCCATCTTGTACAATCAGTGTCGCGTCTTTTTCGATTTTATCAATTTCCTGCGCGATACTTTCAATTTTTTTATCTAGCTCCGCCTGATTGATGGTATAAGCCACTGCCACATTGCTCGGCTTAACTAACAGGGTAAACTGCTCGATAAAACTCTGGATAATTGAATCGTCTCTCCCCCAATCCAGCGCCTGTGTGGCAGTTTGCGATCCGTTAACATTCAGCCCAATATCAACTTTGTCAATACTCCAACTTTTAACCCCATTGGTAAAAATAATTTTCGGACCAATGTGGCTGACATTAGTTTCAACGACTTTTTTCACTTCGTTAAAAGTCTTCCCTCCCAGATACTCATTACCCAGATAAACTCGTGGCAGAACACGGTTAGCGTAAGCATAATTGGTTATGCCAAGCAGTAGTGATCCCAAAGCGATAATAGCAATCAATGTAAACCCAATGATAGCGCAAATTTTTTTAATAATTTTTTTCATAAATTAGTTGTTAAATCAATGCTTTGCGTTTTTACTGCGCTCGTTTGGAAAATCAAACTGCTGTTTGTTTTTCACTCTACTGCTTGTAAGTAAAATTTAAAATTGGGTTTAGTGTGTAAATTTTGCAAATTATAATCAGTCGAAATCCAGGGATTATAACCCAATTTTGATACTTTAAAATGATATTTACCCGGAGAAAGCAAGAAATGGTAACGCCCTATTTTGTCTGTTACATATGTTTGGATCGGTTTTTCTTGTCCGAATTTAAACACTCTCACAATCGCCATTTTCAGTGGCGCGCCACTAATACTGTCCAGCACCTTGCCAAACGGGCGAGGCACAAGATATAAAATAATTTCAATCACCCACAAGAAAATATATAAACCAAAAATTATATATGTTGTCAACCCTGGATAAACGATCAGATTATAAACTGACATAATTGAGCCCAGCACAAGGACTGGAATTCTAATAGCGTCAAACACCTTCGCCAAAGCAAAAACAAATGCCAGCAATTTAAGCATCGCTACATTTGTTTCCAGCTCAACTGGTTTTAAATAAATTTTTTGATTGATGGGTAATTTATTTATATCAAAGATGTTAAAACTTTGGCTAACGAACTGGCGAAAACCTGTTTTTTGAGTTGAAATAAAATATTGACCGGGCTCAGAAATTAGAAACCAAAACCTGCCGGCAGGATCAGTTATGGCAGTTTTTACCACTTTACCAAATTGCTCTTTGTGTAATTCAACTAATGCTTTCCCAACTGGCTTATTGCTGTGCTCGCTCAATATCGTGCCCCATGAAGTTCTCTTCCGACGAAGCCAGCTGCCGGTAAAAAATAAATTCATTTTTGTTGGCAACAATTTGGAAAAATTGATTATTTTATCAATTAGCATAAAGCCCGCCGAATTGCTGGCGCTGAGCGCATTAGCTAAAACCATCAATATCATTGTAGGAATTGTAACAATACTGCTGGCAATTGAAAAAGGATAATTAGCTTGCCTGGCAACAATTAAAGGGTTGCGAATGGTAAAAACAATTTGCTCTGTATGCAAAATTTCGCCTGATGAATCAGCCAAATTTACCTTAATCGTGATTTGCTTATCAACAACGACAAACGGTAATAAACTCTCCCAATTCGCCAGTGTATAGATATTTTTTACCAATGGATTAGTTAAATCTGTGCTGGCTTTGTATCCAAAATCAGCTGGCGGCGTGCGATTAAAACTATTTTCCAAAGGGTTAAAAAATGGCAAATTTCGGTACTCTTTGCGGTAATTTCCATCGTCTGAAATGTCAATATCAAAATGGTCGCCCTTGGCAAGGTCCTGTGAATTAACCGGTGGCTGGGTCCACACCAGCTCCAAATCGTCTCCCCGGTTATACACACTCCCATCGCTTGGGTTTAAAATATCAAAACCTCCCAAGTTGCTTAGGTCAAAAGTAAAATCAACATCACTCACCGGCACTGGACAATTGCTCGGGTTGTTATATTGGCTTAAATCGTATTCCGCCCAAAGATGATAGGTAGTTGGCGATACTCCTTGGTTAGTGTCAATGTAGCTAGTTGAATTTTTATCCAAAACCCAAACTGACCCCTGATCGCGAGACAAATAAATTGTTTTCAAAGGAAAATCGGGCACACTCCAGGCTAAATCAATACTTTTAAATTGAATATTATCCAAATACGAACCATTTACCCCCTGCGCTGTGTCGCCGACAATATTCAAAACTGGCTTCGCCAAAGTAAGGGCGGGAAGCGTGGGACATAACGGATCAATAGTTTCACTCACTGTTGCCTGCCCGCAAGTAGTTTCACTACTGGCATTTTGATACTGTGCTCGTAATTCATAATCAGCTGCGCCACCGTCAGTATCAAAAAAATAATTTGTCGCGCTATCTAAAACAGCAATTTGCGTGAAAACCTCTGACACCTTTTTATATAACAGATTTTTATAGATCTGGCTTCCTGCTGTCCAAGTAAGATAATTTTTTTCTCTGGTTGTTTTTTTAGCGGTAAAACCAGTTTGGCAAGAAGCAATTTGGCTGGTAGAAATCTGATTGCTACCGGAAGAAGTATTCCCATCTGTATCCACTGATACAATTGTATAATAATATCTGGTTGCCGGATTGATATCTTCAGCGAAACTATTTATTGCGCTACTGCCAGATGTATAGACCAGATCGCCTGTTTGCCCGCTTGCCTGTGAACGATAAATTACCACATGGCTAAAATCGCTATTTGTCGCGTTAGTCCAATTAAGTGTGGCTCTTGTGCCAGAAATTGATAATGTGGCGCCAGAAGGACAATTCGGTCGACCAGTAGGAGTGTTAGAAATTTGGCTACATAAAACCGCCTCACCAGAGCTATTGTAAGCGACAACCGTGTAATAATAGGTTGTTTCATTAGTGAGCCCGCTATCGTGGTAAATTTTTATTGAAATATCAGTAATGTTGGCAACCTCACTGCCTTGGGTTCCTGATACTACTGAACGATAAATTTTATATCCGGTGTACAAGCTGCCACTAACCGGCGCGTCCCAAGATAAATCGATTGCCTTATCTCCTGCTTGCGAGCTCAAATTAGCTGGACAGTTTGGGACTGCCACAGCTACTATAGCGGTAGCAACCGGAGTAGCAGAAACTTGATTACATCCGCTCGATTCTTCTCCTGTGCCAGAATTTTTTGCGTTAACCGTGTAATAATAAGTGGTGCCATTGGTAAGCGAAGTGTCGGTATAAGAAGCTGGATAGGACGAAATTGTGGCAGTGCCAATTTGGCTACCTGTTTCTCCACTGACTGTTGACCGATAAATCCAAAACAAACCAGTATCATTGCTGACTGGTTGCCCCCAACTCAAAACTACTTGCGCATCCCCGGCAGTGGCAGTGATACTGGTGGGGCAACTAGGCGTTGTGTCAGGCACAGCATCAGCATCAGTAATAAATGTGCCTTCGCTTGACCAATTGCTCCAAGCTAAATGATTATCTTGATATCTTACCCTCCAATAATAAGTAGTTGAAGCTGTTAGATTTGAAGCTGAAACAAGATAGGTTGTTTTGTTAGTCGTGTCTGTGCCAGAATCAACGGTCGGACTAGTATAGACGCCCGATGCGGTAGTCACTTGCCACTGAGAAGCCCGATGCGTATCATCTGCGTCAGAATCTGAAAAAGCAGAACTAGTTAATGTAACATCGGCTACCGCGCTTGTTTGGGCTACTTTGAAAAAATTAAATCCAAAAATAGTGATAATACTTATTGCTATTATCAAAAAATAGCGCATCTGTTTTGAAAAATTATCTTTCAATTGGTATTCCAAAGTAATTTCCTCCTTATAGATTGCGTAAACAAAACGAGAACCAACTTAATTTTATTATACCAAAATTATTGCAAAGAAAGAATAGACCCGCTGTGGGTTAGCCTACTTTTTGAAGTACAAAAAAACTGGCGATGACCTACTTTCGCAACCCCTTGCGAGGTAACTATCATTGGCGCAAAACAGCTTAACTTTTATCCGCCGAAGAGGCGAAGCCGTGTTCGGAATGGGAACGGGTGTTTCCTGTTCGCTAAAATCACCAGAAGAAAATTTTTATACGCAACCAACCAAAAACTTAGATACAAAAATTTCGCTTCTTGCGATTTAATCAAAATGCCGAAATTGTCAACAAAAATCAAAGTAAGTTTTACCTTGAATTATAAAAATTCAAAGTTGTAATAAAAAATCTTCGATCGATTAGTATCAGACGGCTGAATCCCTTACGGGACTTAGACCGCTAACCTATCAACCCCATCGTCTTTGGGGGATCTCAAACAAAACCTAATCTTGGGCATGGCTTCCCGCTTATATGCTTTCAGCGGTTATCCATACAAGCATAGCTACCCAGCGATGCGCCTGATGGCACAACTGGTACACCAGAGGCTTGTTCCTCCTGGTCCTCTCGTACTAAGGAGAATTTCCCTCAAGTTTTGATCGCCCACGGCAGATTAAGACCGAACTGTCTTGCGACGTTCTGAACCCAGCTCGCGTAACGCTTTAATTGGCGAACAGCCAAACCCTTGGGAGCTGCTCCACCCCCAGGATGCGTTGAGCCGACATCGAGGTGCCAAACCGCGCCGTCTATGTGAGCTATTGGGCGCGATCAGCCTGTTATCCCCGGGGTAGCTTTTATCCGTTGAGCTCTATCTCTGTCATTCAAAGATAGAGGATCACTAAGTCCTGCTTTCGCAGCTGCTCGACTTGTAGGTCTTGCAGTCAAGCTGGCATTTGCCTTTACACTATCATCCCGATTTCCATACGGGACTAGCCAACCTTTGAGCGACTCCGTTACTCTTTAGGAGTCATCCGCCCCAGATAAACTACCTGCCAAACACTGTCTCCTCGTTTTAACGAGGGTTAGATTTGCTACGCTACAAGGGTGGTCTTTCATTGTTGAATACGTATAGCACAAGTGCTACACACACCCTCCCACCTATGACTAAACATTTAGCAAAGCAAACCAATGCCAAGCTGTAGTGAAGCTCCACGGGGTCTTTTCGTCTTGCCGCGGGTAACCGGCATCTTTACCGGCAGTGTAATTTCACCGAGCCTCTCGTTGAGACAGTTTCCAGACCGTTATGCCATTCGTGCGGGACGTAACTTACACGCCAAGGAATTTCGCTACCATAGAACGGTTCATTTATGTTAGCTTTATGTCTCCATAAAGATCGGACTATATCATATCGCCTTATTGGCGATTCTGGCGTATAGTCTCTGGGGATTTTTCATAATTTAAATTATCCTTTTCATATTTTCGTTTTCTACCTTTACCTTTGTTTAGAATTTCTCTGGGGTCAATAATCTTATTGAATCCTTCTTCACTCAGATGAATCCCTGTGTCCATTAACCTAATTATTTCCTTAAATATTGAAAAGTTTCTTTTTTGATTTGGAGATAAAAAATTAAATTTATTAAAAAATGGGATAATGATACCACTTAGCATTTTGTGATTCACTATTCGTATGCATACAATCCATCTGCTCTCCGCTTAATATACCCACATTTAAATGGTGTTTAAATAAGGCAAGAATTGCTCTGTTTTTCTGTGAAATATTAAAGCTTGGGCATATTTGCCAATGCATTGTATAATCAGGCTTTTTTCTAAGTGAAACATTAAAACTACCTTCACCATCAACAAATTCCGCAAAATACCATCCGATTCTCTCGGGAATTTTTTGAATATTATTATCCATTTTTCTCCTTTTATGAAATCTTTCCTGCTGATTGTCTCTATTTATTGGATTGTTAGGTTTAGATAATTTTCTAATCCTACCAATAACCTGACAAGAGTTTCCAGCATTTGGCCAGATTTTATAACTACTAACCGTTATTTAATAGTTACCGCTGCCGTTCACTGGGGCTTAGATTCAAAGCTCAACCGTGCGTAGCACGGTATCACTAATCCTCGTGACCTTCCAGCACTGGGCAGGCATCACCCCATATACATCCCCTTGCGGGTTAGCATGGAGCTATGTTTTTGATAAACAGTCGCCCGGAAAACGTTCGCTGCGGCCCGCCAAAGAGGCGGGCAGTCCTTATTCCGAAGTTACGGACGTTTTTTTGCCGAGTTCCTTAACGAGAGTTTGCTCGATCACCTTAGTATTCTCAACCCGTCTACCTGCGTCGGTTTGCGGTACGGATGCCATAAATTTAGCAAGATATTACTTTTCTAGTCACTCTCTCCCCATTTTATTACATAGTCATAGCAATAAAATAGCTTAAAAATGCGTCATAATATCTTAAAAATATGGCAGGGCAGGAATATCAACCTGCTGTGCATCGCTTTCACAAGCTTAGCTCCCGCCTAACCCCCCGTCGATTATCGTTGCGGGGGAAACCTTAGACTTTTGGTGGCCCGGTTTCTCGCCGGGCTAATTCGTTACTCATGCCAACATTCGCACTTCTTTAAACTCCACCCCACTTCACAGTGAAGCTTCGCTGCTTAAAGAACGCTCCTCTACCACGCCACTGCTATGCAATGGAAATTCCAAATTTCAAGAAACAATAACCAAACAAATCCTAAATTCTAAAGTAAAAAATATTTATATGCTTCAGTCATTTTGAATTTTGGTAATTACACGACTTACGTATTATGTCGTTGCGAGCCAACAGGCGTGGCAATCTCATATAATTTTGCCAGATTACTTTGTTTCCGCCAGCTGGCGGAGCCTTGCAATGACAACGCGGAAAGATATTTACGTAAGTCGTGTAATTAGATATTTGTTTGTTATTTATATGTTGTTATTTGATGCTTCCAATGCGTAGCAATGGCATCCGCATCTTCGGTAAAGATTTTAGCCCCGTTAAATTTTCGGCGCAATCTACCTCTCTTCCCGCCAAAGGCGGGTTGAGAAAAATCGAATAGTGAGCTGTTACGCTTTCTTTAAAGGATGGCTGCTTCTAAGCCAACCTCCTATTTGTCTGTGGTAGACTACTTCCTTTCCCACTTAAATCTTATTTTGGGACCTTAGATTGCGATCTGGGCTGTTTCCCTTTTGTACCATGAAGCTTAGCCCTCACGTACTGACTGCTCCACTCTTTGAGTCCTGCTATTCGGAGTTTGACTCGTGCCAACGAATTTCTCCGCCGTACACGAACCAGTGCTCTACCTGCAGGGTTGCAGTGGAACGCTATACCTAAATATATTTCGAGGAGAACCAGCTATCTCCGGGTTCGATAGGCATTTTACCACTATCCACAATTCATCACCCAGTTTTGCAACGCTGGTGTGTTCGGCCCTCCCTACCGCCTTTCGGCGAAGTTCAGCCTGACCATGGATAGATCACCCGGTTTCGGGTCTGCCACATTTTACTAATCGCGCTATTAACACTCGGTTTCCCTACGCCTCAGCCTTAAAAAAGCTTGAGCTCGCAAAATATGACAACTCGTTGGCTCATTCTGCAAAAGGCACGCCGTGACACGCTTCGCCTAAGCAAAACGCGCTCCGACTCCTTGTCAGTGTATGGTTTCAGGTACTATTTCACTCCCCGGCTAGGGGTACTTTTCACCTTTCCCTCGCGGTACTAGTTCACTATCGGTCAAAAAACATATTTAGTCTTGGATAATGATCCACCCATCTTCCTGCCAGATTTCACGTGTCTGACAGTACTTGCCACCCCAATAAAAATCAGGGATCGGATTAACTTAAATTGAAACAATTTTCGCTTACGGGACTATCACCCGCTTTGGTTATCCTTTCCAGGTTTATTCTGCTAATAATTTCAATCGTCGTTAATACTAGACTTTTCCTCTTTCGCTCGCCGCTACTTAAGGAATCACAATGCTTCGCAATCTCAAAATTCAAATCTCAAATCTCAAAAATTGAAATTTAACATTTTGAAGTCGAGACGCGAAACACTATCCCGAAAACGGGATTATTGTTTTATTTTCCTCCGCTTACTAAGATGTTTCAGTTCAGCGGGTACCCAATCGTACTACGCACTCAAAATCAAAATTTAAAATTTTACATTGTCTACCCCGTAAAATTGCGAAGTAATTTGTTCGGGGTCACTTTGAGATTTGCCTGCCCTTTAGCGATAGCTTTCGGGAAGGTTTAAATTTTGAGATTGGGTGCGAAGCACGATCAACTGCGGTTTACGCAGTTAGGTTGCCCTATTCGGACATCTTCGGATCAAAGCTTGTTTGCCAGCTACCCGAAGCTTATCGCAGGCTACTACGTCCTTCATCGGTGTTTTTTGCCAAGGCATCCACCATACACTTTTGGTGATCTCTTATTACACTTACTTTGATTGTTGTTGACAATCAAACCGTATTGTTAAAGTACTTTTACCTCGCCTGAATAATACACAAATTGACGAGAAAAAAACCGCATTAAGCGGTTGATGACAATCTGAAAAACGAAACTCAAACTGCTATCAAGCGCTTACCCCCTTTCTGATTTTTACTTCTACTTTTCTCTCTACCATTAAATGTATTGTATCAAATTATACAATTGCTTGTCAAGTAAGAAAAAAATTACCAAGCAAACCTTCTTGCTACTGGTATAACCTTGCGAGACATACTCTATTTTGTAATACAAAAATTGCTAGCTTTATAGCCCTTAATTTCTCCCCTCCTTGTGAGGAAGCTGAATAGCAAACTATTTGCTGTGGATTTCGACTTCTTTTTTAAACTTCTCTAGAGAATCTTTAGCGAACGCTTGTCCGCCAAGACCAAAAGCTAATCCGCCAGCAATAGCAATCATTGCAACAAACCCAGTGAATAAGGTCTGTAAAAAAACAGTCGCAATGCCCATTTGAGACAGCGCTGCTAATATCGTAAAAACCAAAATCGCATATTTGGTAGCTGAAGCTGCCAAATCTGCAAAATTTAGTTGAGCGGCAGTCACCGCCCCTTTAATAACATTCGCCATAAAATGAGCGAAAATTACTCCCACAACCAAAGTAACTGCTGCGCCAACAACACTTGGTACATAGCCTAAAATATCATTGATAAAGCCGGCAATCTGTGGCATTTGCAATGTGTCAGCCGCTGCCATCACCGCTACCAGAATAACAATCCATTTTACTACTGAACCAATAACGCCCGATGTATCTTTCTTGGTATCAGCTTTTTTAATAATATCCTCTATCTTGGCTCTTTCAAATACTGTTTGCAGACCAGTTGCGCGCAAGATATTTTCCACAGCCCACTCAAGGAGCGCTGCCAGCACCCAACCTAAAATTAGAATTAAGGTTGCGCCAAAGATATTAGGAATAAAATCAACCACTCTGGTGACGATTACTTGTAAAGCATCTTGAATTGAGGTTGTCCAATTTGATAATGAATCCATAATTATTTTTCCTTTTATTATTTAAAAACAATAAATAGCTCGACCAACTACTTTTTGGAACTGTTGTTAAGTGCCATTTTTACTGCAAATTGCTACAAAAACGCGCTCAACAACAACTCCTATTTCTATTTTAAAAATCCCTGATGCTTTTGTCAAGGATGTATATTTTTGGACCCGAGAGGAATCGAACCCCCAACCTCTTCATTGCAAATGAAGCGTTCTACCATTGAACTACGAGCCCATGATAAAATATTATTTCAAATAGCCCCAATCAAATGGGCAAAACCAAGTATAATGATAATCAAAGCCATTAGCTGGTAAACCGCAAATGTCATACCAGCGCCGAATTTATTTTCAACCCACTGACTTTTGCCAACGGTTTTAACCACCCAATAATTATACCGAAGACCGAGGTAGCCCAAAACCAAAGAAGCAATAAAAATTAAAATTCTTGTGAACATTTGGAATTATTATAGCTCAATCAGCCAAAAAATCAATCCGATAATTACAACTTGGACGACAAGAAGCGCCATGGCATTTTTTCTCAGGATTTCCTTTTTGACAAAATGAAGTGAATTGTGAAATTTGCCAATCTGTTTGCCAATTCTTGTTTGGTGAATTTTCCTTTGCCAAAATGGCACATTGTCAATCAAATCAACTGACGCGCCACCTAAAGCGCCAGCGATAAATGGAAGCGATAAACTTTGCGGGAGCAACACGATTAGTAATCCGAGTGTTGCTAATAAATCCACCGCGACAAAAGCCCATATTTTTTTGTCCCAAATATTTTCGCCACTTTCCTTGGTGACATCACTCCATATTCCCGGATCAAAATGCGGAATAGCGTCCAGCGCAAAATGAGATACTGCGCCTAATGCAAAACCAAGTGGCGCATTGCCCACCGCTTGTCCGATCGCTCCCCCGATTAAAATATGGGTAGTTAAAAGCATTGCTTCAAATTTTATCGGAAAACTGATATCTGGTTTCTATCCTCTGGACCATATTATTGCATTTTTTCCCCAAAATTGCTAGAATTATACTTAGATGCTAGATTCTTGATTTTTTAGAATATTGCGCAACTTACGCAAATATCATTCCACCCCCTTGTCATCCTCAACCGAAAGCGAAGCGCTTCGGATTGGGGATACAGCCCTGTCTGGATTCCCGTTTTCACGGGAATGACAGGCGAAGATACGGGAATAAAAAGACGAGTAGAAAATAACAACAAGCACAATTTGAGATTATAATGGGCGCGTAGCTCAGTTGGTTAGAGCACTTCACTGATAATGAAGAGGTCGATGGTCCGAGTCCATCCGCGCCCACCAAAATCTGACTTCCGAAAAATTGAAGATGGCAAAAATCAAAATCCAACATTAGACACACTTAATAAACTTGCAAAAGCCCTTGAAGTTAGCGTTGATAATTTAATAAAATGGATTTTATGGATTATTTAAACAAATTATTTTTTAAAGACGCAAGAAAAATGACAGAATTGCCAGACAATTCTGTCCAATTGGTCGTTACTAGTCCGCCATATTTCAATATAAAAGATTATTCCCTTGACGGTTATCAAAAAGATAAAAGGTCAGAAAAAATTCGTGGACAAATTGGCGACATTGCGGATTATAAAAAATATGTTAATGAAATGTTGCAGGTTTGGAAAGAATGCGAAAGAGTATTAAAGCCAAATGGAAAATTAGTCGTCAACACTCCACTAATGCCAATGTTCAAAAAGGTTTTAGACACACATTTTAATCGCCACATATTTGACATTAACAGCGATATTGAACACTCAATATTGAACGGCACGGGACTATTCCTGCTTGATGTATTTATTTGGAACAGAACAAATCCGAGTAAAAAATTGATGTTTGGTAGTTATCCTTACCCAAGAAATTTTTATGCTCAAAATACAATTGAATTTATTACTGTTTATGTAAAAGATGGACCTTCCGAAAATAATTTGCCAAAAGATATAAAAGAAAAAAGCAAATTGACTGAAAAAGAATGGGTAGAATTTACAAAACAAATTTGGAACATACCAATTCCGGGGAAAGGCGATTTGGCCTTTGGCGAGCATTCGGCAATAATGCCCGAAGAAATCGTTAGGCGTTGTGTTAGATTATTTACATATGTCGGCGATACGGTTTTGGATCCCTTTGCTGGTTCTGGCACAACATTAAAAGTTGCCAAAGAATTAAAAAGAAATTATGTCGGTTATGAAATATCAAAAAGTTACGAAAGAGTAATGAATTTAAAACTCAAATCTTTATTTTAAGTTATGAAAAAAAATAAACGAAATTTACAATTTAGATTGCCTTGAGTTTTTAAATAAAATTGATGATAAATCAATAAATCTCGCCGTTATTGATCCGCCATATAATTTGAATAAGGCAAAATGGGATAGTTTTGAGAGCGAAAAAGATTTTTTTGATTTTACATTTCACTGGATTGACGCTTTAATCCCTAAATT
>Ga0100390_10002284_pt1 | contig 16932 bp, 10 predicted proteins | sample CryGeymeta201514_FD_81540 | JGI IMG/M metagenome (GOLD analysis project Ga0100390, IMG submission 81540) | Groundwater microbial communities from Crystal Geyser aquifers in Utah, USA - Crystal Geyser metaG 2015-14 | ecosystem: Environmental > Aquatic > Deep subsurface > Groundwater | place... | reverse complement strand
ATGACAGCATCGTGGCGTTTTCAGGGGTGGGCGATTTCATAGAGCAACCCGTCAAGACGTATTCCAGCGGCATGTATATGCGACTGGCTTTTTCGATTGCCACCTCAGTTGACCCGGACATTTTGATCATCGACGAGGCTTTGTCTGTGGGGGATGGCGAGTTTGCCCGCAAGTCGTTTGACCGGATCATGGCTCTGCGTGAAAGTGGCGTGACAATATTGTTTTGTTCGCATTCGATGTACCACATTGAAGCCATTTGCGATCAGGCCATGTGGCTGGAGCGTGGCCGGATGGTAATGCTAGACACGCCGCAGCGGGTGACCAAGGCCTACAGTGGGCAGATGGCTACCAGAAACACATCTGAACAGGCTTCAGCCCAGGTGCAACCTGCGCAAAGCGCTATAAAAGAAATATCATCACAGCCCTCACTTGGTCAGGCCAGGTTTTTGTCGATTGAGGTGGATGCCGGTGGTGCACCAGGGCGATTGCTGCGTTTACAGGCGGGCAAGTCTAGTTTGCGAGTCAAGGCAGGCTTTCAATTTGACCCGGATCTGGCCCTGCCGTCAGTGGCATTTGGCATTGATACGGCGTTCGGGGTGACGGTGTCAAGCGGGAGCACCTTGTTTGACCACGCAGCGCCCAAGCTGCTGGGGCCAGGTTTGGGTGAGGTGACTTTGGTGTTTCCATGCACGACCTTGATGCGGGGAACTTACCATTTGACAATGTTTTTGGCTTGCGAGAAGACGCTTCATATGTACGACCACGCTTTGTCATGCGCAGTGCTTGAAGTTGTGCATGAAGGTAACGAGCAAGGTGTCTGCTTTTTGCCGCACAGTTGGAACGACGAACCTGTCGTGGCTGTACCGAAAGCTGAACCGCAGTGACTGAGCTTCGCTGCCTGACTGACAATGAGCTAGCGCTGATTCAGCCGCTGTTTGCATCAGTTTTTGGTTCGTCTATCAGTTTGGCCCTGCTGCAATGGAAATATGCTCAAGGGCGGGGTTCGGCTTGGACCCTCTGGCAAGAAGATATTTTGCTGATGCATTGTGGCTTGTGCCTGCGTGAGGTTTTGTTGCAGGGTAAGCGGGTGCTGGCTGCCCAACTGGTTGACTTGATGGCTGCGCCCAAACCAGCGGGCTTGTCGCGCCAAACTTCTCCATTTGCTGTGCTGATGCGGCATGTTCTGGCGCAATTGCCAAGTCCTGCCAACCCCGACGGGGTGGCTTTTGGGTTCCCCAGTGCGCGGGCCATGCGTCTGGGTGAGCATGCGGGGGTGTATTGCGCGGTAGACCAATGGATGGCTCTCGAATTTGGGCCCCAGCAGATGCGACTGGGGCCGCGTGCCAGCGAAATTGTGACCTGGGGAGCGCGTGAGACGTTGGCAGCTAACGCGCTGTGGTCCCGCATGCGGGCCGACTTGGCGGCCTATGTGGTGGGGGTGCGCGACGTGGACTATTTGCATCACCGGTACCTGATGCACCCGCATAAGCTTTACCGGGTGCTGCTGGTTGAGAGCCGTTGGCGCAGGCAAGCCATGGGCCTTTTGGTGATAGGGCCAGGAACAGGGGGTGATGAGCTTTTGGACGTGATCTGCGCCTGGGATGACATGGCCGAGGTGCTGTTGGCGGCACGGCGCTGGTTGCATGAGACCGGTGGCCAGCGCTTGACGTTGAATTTGACCTCGCACTTTGGGCAACAACTGGCTGCGCTGTCAGATGGCTGCACTGCGACCCAATTTCGCATCATGGCCAACCCCCAGACACCGGCGGCAACCTTGAAGAAATTGGATCGGCGCTGGTGGCTGACTGGCGGCGACACTGACTACCGCTGAAGGCCTGCCCCGTGGATGCCATCACTTTTGCAAAGCGATACCGCCTGTTTTTACAGTTGATGAGCTGGGGGGCCCGTGTCTTGCCCCAGCAGTTGTACCCACTGTTGATCCGCACGGTAGGGCGTTGGGCTAACCCTTACCTATTGCATTGCGTTGAAATAAAAAGTGCGATGAGTACCCGCTTTTCGCCAGACAAAGTCCGGCGTGCCTGGCTGGGCTGGCTAGACAGCCATGCGTTGTTTACTCTGGATTTTTTGCACTACGACATGTTTGATGCCGACTGGCTACGCCGGTGTGTCAAGGTCGAGAACCCCGGGTTGCTTGAGTCTTTGCGACAGTCGGGTGGCTTGCTGCTGACGTATCACACCCACCATCAAAATACGATGTGTTGCGCGCTGGGTTTGTCGGGCTGCAAGGTTTCGGCGATTGCATCGGCCCCTGAAGACTCGCCCATGTTTGCCTACATTGGGCGCTGGGCGCAGCGGGTAAATGTAGGCTCGGAGAAGCATTTTCGGGGGGGGCGCTATTTGTTTACCAATGACAAGCGCCAGTTAGCACGGTCCATACGTCAATGTCTGAGAGGAAAAAAGGTTTTGGTCAGCTTGTGTGATTTTCATCAACCAACAGCGCAGAGCCCGCAGGGTTACATTTTGGGGCGGGTGTTGTCGCCCCCCACCGGGGCTATTGGAGTTGCACTGAAACATGGGGTACCCATTTATGCCGCCATGTTTGCGCCACAGAGTGGGCAACTCAGACTTCAATTGACGCGACTTGATGCGAAGGGCGGGCTCCCTGCAATAATTAGCGACTATTTAGCTTTTCTGGAGTCGTGTGTCTTGGACAACCCGTGTTGCTGGCAGGGTTGGGACTGGTTCCACGAGCTTGCGTTACCTGATAAATCCCTTCCATGATCAAAAGACTCTTTGTCAAATCGTTTCCACACGAGGACATTACCGACGTATGGAATCGGTGTCACCCACATTTGCAGCCGCTGGCCGAAGCCCGCGTGCCCACTGCGCAGCCGAATGCGGCTTTTGACGTTGTGGCCCATGTCCGGCTGGCGGGTAGCGTGTGGTTTGAGATGGCACGAATCAGCTACGACCCGACGACCGGTCGCTATGCGTGGCCCCGAAGCGAGCGTGAGGCCGCGCTCAAAAACCGCTTTGATCTGATGGATACCCCGGTCGACGCGGTGGATGCCCGGCTGTGGTCGACTGAGCCCACCATGATCAATATTGAGCCCACCACGCGCTGCAATTTCAATTGCTGGTATTGCATTGGGCGGCATATGAAGCAGGATGACATTAAGTTGGAAAATTTTGCCGCCATGCTGGACAACTTTCCCAAGCTGAAAACGATCGCACTGGTGGGCGAAGGTGAGCCGCTGATGCACAAGCAATTTTTTACCATGGCGAAGATGGCCAAGGAACGACAGATTCGGGTGATCATCATCTCCAATGGGTCTACTTTCAGCAAGAGTGTGATCAAGCAATTGTGCGAATCAGAGGTGGCTTATGTGGCCATTTCCATTGATTCGTTTGACCCAAGCACGTTTGCCAGTTCGCGCCTGGACGGCGACCTGAATAAAGTCTGGAGAGGAATCCACAAGCTGCGCGAGTATCGCGACGCCCATGGCTACCGTTTCCCAAAAATCGCCCTCAAGGGCACCTTGTTCAGCCACACCCTTGGCCAGTTGCCCGATATCGTTGAGGTGGCCAAGAAAAACGGTGTAGAGATTTTTGAGAGCTTTCAGCCGCTCAACCCGATGAAGAGTTATGTGCGCATTTACCCCAAGGAGCAGGTGAACCAGTTGGCATCGGTAAGCGACGTGGCCAAGGCGATTGCCCACGACTCGGTGCTGGCACAACAAACCCTGCAGCCGTTTGCAGAATTTTGCCGCGAGGAGGGAATCGATTTTTTCCCGAAAGTGCGCAGCAACCCGCTTCGCAATAACTGCAACGAGACCTATCTATATTCACTGTTATCGGGGGATGTGACACCGTGCTGCCAGATAAAAACTCCGATCAGCGACAAATGGAATGTCTTCAACCATTCGGTGGAGGATGTGATGGCCGACCCTGAGTACGAGAACGTCCGTTTTAATTTATGGAACGGCATCTTCCCGAGCTACTGCGAAGGCTGTTGGAAAACGCGGTGATGTGAATTGTGGAATCTGATCTAACTCCGTATGCCGCTAGCAAGGGCTTGCCGGCACAGGCCGTGCTGGTATTGGCCCCGCACCCGGACGATGAGGTTTTTGGCTGTGGTGGCGCTGTTGCTGGCCATGTGCATGCGGGTGTGCCTGTACAGGTCGTGATCCTGACTGACGGTGCCGGTGGTTTTGGTGATGCGGCAACGCGTGCCCTTGAAAGCCGCGCGGCGGCCAAAGTTCTAGGCTATGGCGAGCCAGAATTTTGGGGCCTGCCCGACCGGGGTTTGCACTACGCTGAGGCCCTGGTGCAACGTCTGCTGAAAGCCATTTTGAGTGTCGGCGTGGACTTGGTGTACGCACCGTCGCCTTGGGAGGTTCACCCTGACCACCGGCAAACTGCCCTGCTTGCCAGTGAGGCGGTGCAGCGCGCGGGAGCACCGGTGCGCTTGGCTTTTTATGAGGTGGGGGCACCGCTGCGGCCCAATGTGCTGATCGACATCACGGCTGTGCTGCCTGCCAAGGAAACCGCGATGCGCTGTTTTGCGTCGCAACTGGTCCAACAGGACTATGTGCGAAAAATTGGCGCACTGAACCAGTACCGTACCTACACCCTGGCGCGCGAGGTGCTGGCCGCCGAAGCCTACTGGGTCAAAAGCGCCCAGGAACTGGCGCAAGCCATGCGCGCCGGGTTAGCGATGACAGTGTCACCTGGTTTGGTACCTGACCCGGCCAAGCTACCCAACCGTCAACCCTTGGTGTCGATTCTGATACGCAGCATGGACCGCAACTATCTGGCTGAGGCGTTGGACTCGGTGGCCCTGCAAACATATCCAAGCATTGAGGTGGTGGTGGTAGCCGTGCGCCCAGGGCACCAACCACTGCCGACACGATGCGGCCCTTTTGAACTGCGACTGGTACAGACTGACACACCGTTGCATCGCAGTCAGGCTGCAAACAAAGCATTGTCACTTGCCCGTGGTGAACTATTGCTGTTTCTTGACGACGACGACTGGCTGATGCCAGCGCATGTCGCCCGCTTGGCGGAGGTTCTGACCCGCCAACCCCATGCGCTGGCTGCTTATACCGGCATCAGTCTAGTGAACACGCTAGGTCAGCCAATCGGACAGGTCTTTGACTTGCCGTTTGATGCCCTGAAACAGCTGGCGGGTAACCTGACGCCAATTCATGCGGTGTTGTTCAATTCCCGAGTGCTTGCGAGTGGGTGCCGTTTTGACGAATCACTGGATCTTTATGAAGACTGGGATTTCTGGCTGCAACTAGCCCAGCTTTCACCTCTGGTGCATCTTCCTGGCGTGAGTGGCGTTTACCGAATTCATGACAGTTCGGGCGTGCACACGGAAGCAGGGCCGATGGGCGCTGGATCCGCACTGGTTTTCCACAAGTGGGCCGATCGCTGGACATGCCAGCAGTTTGGGCAGATCATGCAGCGCGTGTGGCGGTATCCAGAGTTGGAATATCACTTGGCGGATGTGCAACAGTCTCTTGAAGAGGTCAAACAACAAGTAGCAACTGCTGAGAGTCAGCTACTACAAAAGCAGGAAGAAATTCAAGCGCTGACTCAAAGCAATCAGTTACTGATAACGCAAAAGGCGCAAGCAGAAGAGCTCCTGACGCAACGCACCCGCGATATTGGTGCCATGCTTGGCAGCAACAGTTGGCGCTTAACTCGCCCCTTGCGCACACTGGTGACCTGGCACAAAGGCAGCATTTTTTACAAGCTTTTACGTCCCATCTTTCGACTGCGCGCTATCTTGGCAACGGAGGGTGCACAAGGCGTCCTTTATCGACTACAGCGGCGCTGGTCAGTGCGCCGTGTCAATTTTCTGGAATACACCCAATGGGCGCAAGAATGTGACACCCCTAACCTAAAGACTTTGAACAGTTTAAAAAAGACAATTAAGTCTTGGAAACAGACACCCCTGTTCTCAATCGTGATGCCTGTTTATAACCCGCCGCTGGAGTTGCTGCGAGAGGCTATTGGGTCGGTTCAGGCCCAGGTGTACCCGCACTGGGAGTTGTGTATTGCCGACGATGCTTCGCCTGATGCGGGGGTGTGGCATTTGTTGCAGGCATTGGCCAACCAAGACAGCCGCATCAAGGTAGTCAGGAGAGCGGTCAACGGGCATATTTCGCAGGCATCCAACAGCGCCCTGGATCTGGCTGAGGGGGAGTTTATCGCCTTGATGGACAACGATGATCTGTTGCCACCGGATGCCCTGTATTGGATAGCTGAGGCAGTGAACCGCGTACCTAATGCGCAAATTATTTACACAGACGAGGATAAACTCGACTCCCAAGGCCAACGTTTTGGCCCTTACTTCAAACCAGACTGGAACTACACACTGTTTTTAGGCCACAACCTGATCAGCCACCTGGGTGTCTATAGAACACATCTGATACGCGGGGTGGGCGGTTTCCGGCTGGAGTTTGAGGGCTCACAGGATTACGATCTGGCGCTGCGCTGTATTGAGAGAGTCAAGCCCGATGACATCGTGCACGTTACCCGGGTGTTGTATCACTGGCGGGCGATAGAAGGCAGCACGGCTATGGGCAATGATGCCAAACCCTATGCAGCTCTTGCAGCCCAGCGAGCGTTGCGAGAGCATCTCCAGCGCATTGGGCGGGCCTGCGAAGTTGAGATTTTGCCCACATCAAACTACCGCTGTCTTCGACCCGGCCTTGCCGCAACAGACAAGCTGACAGTGGTGCTTGTTGGCTCAGGATGTGCAACAACGGGAGCCCCCCTTCCTGGCTGGACAACAGATCCGGCGTTTGAGGTATATGAAGCAGTATCCTGCGCAGCAGAGGGTGCAGCAATCAATGCGACTGTGGCACAGGCGAAGGGCACCCTGGTTGCGTTAGTGAGGGCCAACCTGATTCCAACGCTACCAGGCTCCCTTTTGGAGCTGGTACGACATGCCTTGGAAGCTGAGACGGGTATAGCTGGGGGTGCTGTGCGCGATACCCATGGCAGGCTAATATCTGGAGGTTTTGTGCTCAGTACAAAAACGGTGGCGTCGGTGCTGTTGAATGGGCTACCGCTCGGCAATGCAGGTTACATGGGGCGTGGGATATTGGCGCAAGAGTTGTCTGCTGTAGCGATGGATTGCGTGGTGATGCGCAAGCAGGTTTTTGACACAAGCGGTGGGCTGGACGTGGATTACGGAATAACCCAGCTGGGGGCTGTGGCTTTTTGCTTGGGGTTACGCAAAGAAAAACTCAAGGTGATCTGGTGTCCGGATGCAGCGTGGACCGATGCAACAGGCATCGCGACCCCAAGTGAGATGCATCAGCATCCCACTTTTTTAAGTCAATTTGGTCAACAATGTGCGCGGTGGCTGGACCGTGACCCTGCTTACCACCCATTGCTGGACGCCCAACGGGCGGACTTTTCGCTTCGGGTTTTGAGTTGACAGTCTCCAGAGCGTAGGCCTCTACACTACCTCATAACGTAACGCGACTGAAAACTATGGCACCTTTGAGTTTGGGAATTTTTACAAAGACAGCAAGAGGCCATTGATGCAAGCACGCCAATGTTGTTGGCCCATCTGGTTCATTTGAGCGATATCTGAATAGCAAGTTGCTCCCTTGTGCCGTCACGTCAACTATTTGCGGTATGTAGCACCTTGTACCGACCCCGAGCGATACGCCAACCACCGATGAAATTGAAAAGTCCACATTGGGCACCGGCATACGTGTGCCCGAAAACAAATCACCTGGATCTGTTTGCGGTGCACTTGTCCACGCATCGTTCAGCTCGTCCCGACTTGTGAAAACATAAGTACCCGCGGGAAATGCAGGCGGATTGGGAAGCTCCAAGACCTGATATGAAACCGATTGAGTAGGCTCATCGCCCGCCCCCCGCAAGACGCGAGGGCTGATGTCATAGCCACCACTATCACTATCAGCATCGACAAGTTCAAGGCTCTGCAGTTGTGCTTTGACTTCAGGAAAGTCTGAACAACTAAAAACCAATGTGGTAACGCGCTCATTTCTGCCGTCGTCGTGGTTTCAGTGACCCAGTGAGTCAACTGATCGCCGCCTTCCGGGTTCTGCTGGGCTTTTTGTGCCCCAATTGGGCCTTTTTGGCGCATTTCGGGTGCACTCATGCCTGCGCTCTCATCAACGGCTTGCGCGCTATCCACAAATTGGACAGCGCAAACAAGGTGGCGATCTGCGCCGCATTCCTGGTCAGTCCCTTGTAGCGAACCTTCACAATGCCAAACTGGCGGAAAATACACCAGAAGTGGAAACAGAATTTTTCATCAACTCCTCTCCAATCAATTCCTCATGAGATCTTTTGCAGTTGAGGCAACTTTTTTCCAGCTTTCAACTTTTTCGGCCAGATCGTCGCAAACTCGCAGGGCGAGGAAGAATTCAATCTCATTGAACTCCGTGTCATGAAAATTGACGCAGGCAAAGTCCAGCAGCTGGTGCTGAGCCAATTGCGCAAACAGATTTGCCAAAGATGCTGGCGTAAAAGTCCAGCAGTGCACATCATGATAGGTGCCGTTGTCAAGTGCGTCTTTGGCTACAGCTAACGCGCCTTCAAGGGTGTGGGCATGCTTGGTTTTTAATATTGACTCGTCAAGCTTGCCGGCCCAAGCGTCAGTAACATCTACGGCCACTTCATTTATACAGAAGTCAAGAATGCATTGTGTGCAGGGTCTGCGAGCCTTGTTGACATAGGCATTCAATACAGAGGGCAGATCTGAGTTGCGGCGCAAATAGTCAAAAGTGAATCGGCGGTCTGGGACAGCCAGCCTGAGCTCGCCACCCGGCTTGAGGACGGACCTGATTTCTTGCAACCAGGAAATGACATCGGGCACGTGTTCAATCACATGGGACGCAATGACATAGTCGAGTGCGGCAAGGTGTTTGCTTTGGGTACTTTGGGTAAAACTGCTGATGGCTTGTTCCAAGGTTTGTGCACCCCAAACTGCATCAACCTGGATTTGGCTGGCATCGACAAAGCTATCTTGTGCATACTTTCGGCGCAGGGTCGCGGTGTCGGCGTAGTCTACATAGATGATAGTGCCGTCTGACTTGCTGACCAGGGGTCGGCCAAGGGGGCCTATCTCGGCACCCATTTGGCGAGAAATATCGAGCCCGTCCAAGAGCTTTTCCCTTCTAGTTTTCATAGTTACTCAGGGTTGTCCCCAGGGTTGTCCCATATGCTTTTGCCAGCCATCGCGCAGGCCCCTTAGCATGGCCCGGAAGTGGGTACAGCGTGGATGCCCGGCCAAAATAAAGAGTAGCATTTTTTTAAAAAGCTGGAATGCATCGGCCAGCTTCCAGCCGAACGAAATATGTGAAAGACTTTGCAGGTAGATGCCATTGCGAAACATAAAGTAATGCCGTAAGGGTGTGTGCTGCAATATTTGTCGACCACGCCAAGACGTTACGTCATCACCAATCGCGTGCATCAATTTGGCATTGCCAACACCAAATAGTTGCCAGCCCTGACGACGCAGCCGCAAACTCCATTCGATATCCACATAGTCGATAAACAACTCGTCCAGAAACCTTCCCGCCATGGCCCAGACATGCATCGGCACAAGACAACCTGAGGTGATCAGGTGATCGACCGCCAGGCATTCGCCATTGGCGGGAATCACTTTGCGACGCAGCAGGGATATCGGCGAGATAAAGGGCGACAAGTGACCCGTTCTACTGTCAATCTGTTGCGGCCCCACAGCGCCAACGTTGTGACCCGATGCCACAAGGGTCTGGTAGGCATCGACTAAACAGGAAACCATGTCTGGGGCCGGCTCGCTATCTTGGTCAAAGGTAATCACAAACTCGGCCGCTTGTGCTTGTGCCCACTGAAAACCGACATTGAGCGCGGTGGCTACGCCCACATTGGTGATCATGTGCCTGACGGCAAAACCTGCTTGGTCAACAAATGTGTCTGGTAATGGCAGGTTTTGACCATTGTTGACAACGATGCCACCTGCGACTTGCGGAGCCAGCGCTTGCATTAACTTTGACAGCAAGACTTTGTCAGGCTGGTACGTGACAACCACTGCAAGAACTTTTGCCATATTGGGGCGCTAGGTCAGATTTTGTTCAATATTCCAGCAGCTATGAGCCCAATGTTGCCCAACAGTGTCTGCCGGTGAATGCCGCTGCGTTGCATGCCAGCCAATCGGGCAACGAGACCACTGTAGCGGGCCCGTGTAAACTCATCCAAACGATACTTGTTTTCCGGCGTTAAGTAGGCACGCATGTTTTGCAGTGCGGCCAGGTTGATATCGTTCCAGCTTTTAAAGCGGCCATGAAACAACATGCGCAGACGCACCATACCGGCAGCCCAACCGCTACTGGTGCCAACCAGATTATTGTCGTGCTGACGATATCTTACGGTGGGTTGCAGGTCATAAAATACTTGGCCCCCACAGCCGGTCACCACCATATAGACCCACCAGTCATGCGATACCACCTTGATATCCGGGCCCGCCTTGCGTAGAAAGCGACGCGCAGCATTGTTAAACAACATGGTGTTGCCGCCAGCAATGCTTTGCACCAGCGCATTTGCAAAGCAGGGTGGTTTGGTATAGCGGGGTGAAAAGCCGATGTCTCGGTTGTTCGCATCCACACTGCTCGTGCGGCCACAGTAGAGCGCAGGCAAATGATTTGGCATTGTCTGCAACCACTGCAAAGCTCGCGTCAGCTTGTCCGGCTCCCAAACGTCGTCTTGATCAGCGAAGGCATAGTAGTCTGCCGTGATGCCCGCTTTGCAGGTGAGTGATAAAAAGTTGGCAACAAAGCCTTCAGCTGGACCACTGTGAATCGAAAGCCGTGCTGGTCCCAGTTTGGTTTGGTATTGCGCCAAAATAGCCTGCGTGTCATCGGCAGAACCATCATCTGAAACCCAGATAGTCCAATTGGTATAGGTTTGTTGAACGATGGAATCCAGTTGTTCGTGCAAATACCGCTGACCTTGCATGGTGCAAAGCAAGATGGCAATGCTTCCTAAAGAACGGTCATTCACCCTCATGGGACCAGCGTATGACTCACCGTTGCAACCGCGTCATTGTCCGCCCCCCCCACCAACGCCGACAGCCGCACCCGGGAGATCAAATGCACATAGCGCGCTTGCGCCAGGTCACGCAGCACCACCATTTTCTGTTGCTGCGCGTTGGCAATGTCGAGCAGGGTACGGCTGCCGGCCTGAAACGATTTTTGGGTGGAGATCAGCATTTGCTCTGCAGACTGCAGCGCCTGACCCAGCGCTTCGATTTTGGCGACGCTCTCGGTGATGCTGCGGTATTCCTGGTGCACACGCGTGGCAATATCGCGGCGGTTGGCTTCGAGCGTTTTTTCAGCGCGTACCACGTTGGCCTGCGCCTGGCGCACGCTGGCGCTGACGTAGCCGCCAGCAAACAGCGGCACATTGAGCTGGATGCCCACGGTGCGGTTGAGGTAGCGTGTGTTGAGGTTGGTGACACTTTCGCTGTTGCTGTCTGACCATTGGGCCACGGCGTCGAGCGTGGGTTTGTGGCCAGCGCTGGCTTTGGCTACTTCAATCTGGGCGCTCTCAAGGCGCGCTTGCAGGGCAATGAGCTGCGGGTTATGGGCGTTGGCGCGCGCTATCCAGTCTTGCAGCGCTGCGGGCTGGGGCGGCTCAGGCTTGAAGCGGGCTTCGTCCAGACTGACTATGTCATCGAGCGGCAGATCTGCCAATGCCTGGAGTTGCTGCATGGTGTAGGCCACTTGCTGGCGTGCCTCAAGCAGTTGGGCATGGTTCATGTCCAGGCGGGCGGTGGCTTCGTCGACGTCGGTGCGCGTGCCAGCGCCAGAGGCGTAGATTTTGCGGGCAGCGTCGAGCTGGGTTTCAAGCTGGATTTTTGCGGCGCTGATGAGCTGCAATTGGTCTTTGGCGAGCAGGGCCTCAAAGTACGCGCTGGTGACGCGCACAGCCAGGTTTTGCTGCTCCTGGAGCAACACTGCCTCGGCATCGCGCACTTGGGATTGGGCTTGTTTGTATTGCGACAAAACCAGCGGGCGGTAAAGCGGCTGGCGCAGGGTGATGTTTTTGCCGCTGCTGGGGTAGGTGGTGTCGCGGGTGGTTTCCACGCCTAGAAAGTTTGGCGCCGTGGAAGAGAGATCGTTATGGGTTTTGGAGAAGCTCGCCGAAAGATTGGGGTAGAACTGCGACCTGGCCAAAGGCAGGCGCTCGCGCTCGGCATCGGTGGCAGCGCGGGCCGCGGCAAGCACGGGCTCCTGAAGCTGCGCTGCCTCGTAAATTTGTAGCAAATTTGTAGCTGCCTGCGCTTGTATAGTAAGGGCTAAAGCCGAAAATAGTATATAAACTGTTGGCCAACGCATGGTGTCTACTCCTCTTTCATGGATGCTGCCATGCGCTTGGTCAGCGGCTTGAGCAAATAGGTCAGCATGGAGCGCTCGCCGGTCAAAAAGATCACTTCAACCGGCATGCCCGGCTGCAACTGGCGTTTGCCGAGTTGTTTGTAGCCCTCGGCTGTCACACCGACGCGGGCCAGGTAATAAGGCGCGCCGGTTTGTTGGTCGACCAGTACGTCCGCGGAAACTGAAGCCACCTTGCCGTGCACGACGAGTTGGGGGGTGTGCGCGAATGATGAAAAGCGCACGTCAACCGACAGGTCTTTGTGAACCCGGTCGATCAGGTGCGGCGCAACACGGGCCTCAATCAGCAATGCCTGGTCTTTGGGCACGATGTCCATAATTTTTTGCCCGGGGCCAACGACGCCGCCGACGGTTTGAAAGGCCAGGCCAACCACCTGCCCCGTGGCCGGTGCCTTGATTTCGATGCGGCCGAGGTCGTCTTTGGCAGCACGAAATTTTTCAGCATCACCGGGTACTTCGCGGCCGACGTCGGCCAGTTGGGATTCAACCTCTTTGCGGTACTCTTGCTGGCGGGCAATGGCGCGTTGCTGCAACTCTGCCACGGCGCGCCTGGCGCGAATGATGTTGCCCGTGAGCTCGGCGATGCTTGAGCTTGCCTCTGAACTCATGCGCTCGAGTTCAAGCTGGCGATTGCGCGGAGCGTAGCCTTCGTTGACCAGACCGCGGGTGTTGTTGAGTTCTTCTGCCAGCAGGGTTTGCTGGTTTTTGCGGTTGGTCAACATGTTTTCATAGGCTTGAATCAAACCTTGCTGACCCTGGATGCTTTCCTGCATGGATTGCAGGTCAGCCTGCAAGGCTGCGCGACGTGAATTGAAAAGTTGCTCCTGGGTGAACACCACTTCGCGAATTTGCGGGTCATTGGCAGCTTGCAGCACGTCGGGGTGAAAGCTGATCTTGCTGGCGCCGCGCTGCTCTGCCTGCAAACGGCCCTCCATGGCGCGCAAGCCTACGTAGCGCTGACGTGCAGTTTCAAAGTTGGCTCGTGCCACGGCTTCGTCCAGGCGGATCAAAAGCTGGCCTTCTTGCACCAGGTCGCCCTCGCCGACCAGCACTTCTTTGACCAGGCCGCCGGTGAGGTGCTGCACGGTTTTGCGCTTGGTGTCGATGGAGATCATGCCCTGCGCGGGCACGCCTTCGTCAAGCGGAGCCAGCGCGGCCCAGAGCAAAAATCCGCCAAACCCCAGGCCCAAAGCCCAGAGTCCGATGCGGGCAGCACGACCGGTGTGCGCAGAAATTTGCTGCGGGTCGTGCGGTGTCTCACCGGATACTGCTGTGGTCGTACCGGGAACTGAGTTTTTAAAAATATCTTTTGTGGCCATGACGGTTTTCAACAATCTTAGGGAAGGGTTAAGCAGGTAATGCGTCGGCTCCCGGCAAAGGCGCCGGACGGACGGTAGCCGCAGCAGCCGGCACCGGCTTGGGTTTTTGCAAAGCGGCGATCACCGCATCGCGCGGGCCGTCGGCCACGACTTGGCCGTCGCGCAGAATCAGCAACCGGTCAGCGACGGAAATGGCGCCGGGGCGATGGGTGATCAAAAACACGGTGCTGCCATTGGCTTTGAGCTGGCCGATGGTTTTGAACAAGGCAGCCTCGCCGGCGTCATCCAGATTGGCGTTGGGCTCATCCAGCACAATCAGTTTGGGGTGGCCATACACCGCGCGGGCCAGTCCAATGCGCTGGCGCTGACCGCCCGAGAGCAGGTTACCTGCTTCGCCAATGGGGGTGTCGTAGCCTTTGGGGAAACGCAGAATCATTTCGTGCAGACCGGCGCTTTGCGCGGCGGCGATGACCTTGTCGGGTTCCACCTCGCTAAAGCGGGCAATATTTTCGGCAATGCTGCCTTCAAACAGCTCGATGTCTTGCGGCAGGTAGCCCAGGTGGGGGCCAAGTTCGATGCGGTTCCAGCCACCAACTGGCAGGTCGTCGAGCAGGACCTCGCCGGTGACGTCAGGCCAGATGCCCATCATCACCCGCGCCAGCGTGGACTTGCCCGAGCCTGACGGCCCGAGCACGGCTGTTACCGAACCAGCAGGCACGCTCAGACTGATGTTTTTCAGAATTGGCTCTGCGCGGCCCGGTGCAGTGGCCACCACGTTGCGCAGTGTCAACGCGCCTTTGGGCGGCACGCGCTGGAAGGCAGCGTCACGCGGGGGATACTCGAGCAGCATTTTTTCCAGCCGCTCAAAGGCAAACCGCACGCCAATGAACTGGCGCCAGCTACCCACCAGCATGTCGATAGGGGCCAGCGCCCGGGTCATCAGGACGCTGGCGGCGATCATGCCGCCCATGCTGATCTGGCCATCGATGGCCAGCAGGGCACCCGCCCCCAACCCCAGCGACTGTTGGGTGTAGCGCAGAAATTTGCTGATGGCGGTGAGCCGGTGGTTCAGGTGTTGTGACGCACCGCTGGATTGCAGGTGCGTCTGGTGGCGCAATGCCCAGCGGGCTTTGAGATTTTTCACCATGCCCATGGATTCAAGCACTTCGGCGTTGCGCAGTTTGCCTTGCAAGAAAATACCGGCATCAGCCCCCGCCTTGACAGCTGCCTCTGCAGGAGCGAGCGCGTGGCGGTGGCCAAACCAGGCCAGTGAAGCCTGGATCAGTGCGAACAAAATGCTCAAATAGCCCAACCACGGGTGCAGCAGGAACAGCACACCCATGTAAATCGGAGCCCAAGGCGCATCAAAGAGGGCAAACACGCCATTACCCGTCAAAAACTGGCGTATCTGGATCAGGTCACCAAAGGCGCGCTTGGGATCGGTGCCTGATTGGTTGAGGTGGGCCTCAAAGCTGGCGTTGAAGACTTGTGTGCTGAGTTGCTCGTCCAACCGCACGCCAGTGCCAACCAGCAATCGCGAGCGCATCCACTCGGCAAAGGCCATGATGCCAAACAAGACCAGCGTCAACAGCGACATCATCAGCAGGGTCAGCTCGCTTTGACTGGCCAATACCCGGTCGTAAACCTGCAGCATATACAGCGTGGGGGTGAGCATCAACACGTTGGCCAGCATGCTGAAGGCACCGACGATCAGGAACTCGCGGCGAAAGCTCCACAGGGTCTCAGTCAGGGGGCTACGTGTAAAAAAAGTGGGGGTTTTCATGGCGATTTTCTCAGGCGGTGGCAGGGACCGTTGCCGTAGTGTGGGCAGGCGACGCGGCGGGCACGACCACCGCACCCTGGCGTGCCTTGGCAGCGGCATCGTTGAGGGCTTTGAGAACGTCGTCGCGCGGGCCAAAGGCCTGGGCCTGGCCGTCACGCAGCACCAGCATCTTGTGCGCCACAGCCAACACACTGGTGCGGTGGGTCATGACTACAAAGGTTGTACCCCGAGCCGCCATCCGGGAAATCGCGTCGGCCAGGGCGGCGTCACCCTGCTCGTCCAGACTGGAGGTGGGTTCGTCCCGCACGACGAATGCCGGTTTGTCATAAAGTGCCCTGGCCAGGGCAATGCGCTGGCGCTGGCCGCCCGACAGTCGGGCACCCTCGCGTCCGACCGGACTCTCGTAGCCTTGCGGCAGGGACAGGATGAACTCATGCAGTCCCACTGTGCGCGCAGCAGCTTCGACCCGGGCCATGTCCAAATCACCAAAGCGGGCAATGTTGTCAGCCACGGTGCCATCAAACAGTTCAACACCCTGGGGCAAGTAGCCGACATGGGGACCCAGTTCGTCTTTGGACCAGGTGTAAACATCGGCGCCGTCCAGGCGCACCTTGCCGCCCAGGGCAGGCCAGATGCCAACCAATAACCGCGCCAGGGTGGTCTTGCCCGAGGCCGAAGGACCCACCACGGCCAGCACCTCACCGGGCTGCAAGGCAAAGTTCAAGCCTTTCAGAATAGGGACTTGCGTGCCGGGCGCGGCGGCCATGAGGTTTTCCACCAGCAGTTGGCCTTGCGGTGCGGGCAACGGCATGCCTGGCGGACGCTCAGGGAGCGCGGCCAGCAGTTGGTCAAGGCGGCTGTAGGCGTCTCTGGCGTTGACCAGGCTCTGCCATTGGGTGACCACCTGGATCAGCGGCGCCAGCACCCGGCCACCCAGGATAGAGCCAATAATCATGTAGGCCGAGCCACCGGCCAGCTCGTTGCGCAGCAGTAGCCATGCGCCCAGTCCCAGCAGACCAGAGCTGACGGTGTTTTGCAGGAATTTCGACACCGCCTGATAAAAGCCAGCCTGCCCGGATGCCTGCGCCTGCAAACCCAAAAACTCACGCTGTTTGACGATCCAGCGCTGGTGCACGTCGCGAAGCATGCCCATGGACTCGATCACCTGGGCGTTGCGCAGCGTGCCGTCGGCGTATTGCTGGGCGGCAATGGCGTTGCGGTTGGCCGCGAGCAGCGGAGGCTGGGTGCTGCGCTCATTGAGCCAGCCCACAAAAGTTTGTATAACAGCAGCGGCCACCGCCGTCCAGCCGAGCACCGGGCTGATGGCGTAGATCAAAATCAGGAAGGTCAGCGCCACCGGCACTTCCATGATGGCCAGCACCACCGGCGCGAATAAAAAGTCGCGCACGGTGCGAAAGTCGTTCATGGGCTGGGCCGT
>Ga0100390_10002205_pt1 | contig 17219 bp, 10 predicted proteins | sample CryGeymeta201514_FD_81540 | JGI IMG/M metagenome (GOLD analysis project Ga0100390, IMG submission 81540) | Groundwater microbial communities from Crystal Geyser aquifers in Utah, USA - Crystal Geyser metaG 2015-14 | ecosystem: Environmental > Aquatic > Deep subsurface > Groundwater | place... | reverse complement strand
TTGGGACTCAAAAAGGGTGACATACTGAACGTCAAGGAGGGGCTGTCCTCGGGGGACGCTGCCGTTCGACTGGCATTAGGGGAAACCCAAGTGATTGAAGAGAATCGTGCATACTTTAAGAAGCACGGCATTGACATGGAAGCTTTAGTGTCGGCACAATCATTACAAGGTGACAAAGAGGGAACGGAAAAGACTGTAAAACGCAGCAACACGTCCATTTTGGTCAAGAACTTGCCTTACGATACTCTCGTTGAGGAACTCGCCAAAATGTTTCATGGTGTAGGAGATGCACCGAGGCGAATACTATTACCTCCCTCTCGGACAATTGCACTCGTAGAGTATGGACACAGTTCGGATGCCAAGCGGGCCTTTCGTAAGCTAGCGTATCGTCGGTTCAAGACTGTTCCCTTGTACCTCGAGTGGGCACCCCTGGAGGCTATTGGAATCGCCGTCACTGATACGGACGAGGATCCCGCCGCTGAGCGTCCTGCAAGTAGCAAACAAATTGTAGCGGCAGAAAGAGAGGAAGAAGAACCTTTGCTGGAAGGACCTACGGCTTCCATCTACATTAAAAACCTCAACTTTTCAACAACAGAGGAGAAACTGCAACAGTTGTTCGAAAAGCAAATCGGCAATGTTCGTGCTGTTCGCATTCCCAAAAAGATTGTTCCTGTTAAGAAACCAAGAATTGACATTGATGATTCATCTGACGATAAGGAAGTCATTCAAACCTTGTCCATGGGATTTGGTTTTGTCGAATTTTCGTCGCAAGAGTCAGCGAAAAAGGCGCTCATTACATTACAAGGAACATTTTTTGATGGGCATGCTTTGGAACTCAAACCATCTACCAAATCCTTGACTTCTACTACTACCACGACAACAAGTAAAATCAGATCTTCTTCAAAGAAGAATCCTACCAAAGTTATGGTCCGGAATGTTCCATTTCAGGCCACAAGAACCGAACTGCTCAAATTGTTTGGCTCTTTTGGTCAACTCAAGCGTGTACGACTTCCCAAGAAATTTGACGGTGGACATCGTGGATTTGCCTTTGTGGAATTCGTGACGCACAAGGAAGCTTTAGAGGGCATGAAGGCATTGTCTCGCACGCATTTATATGGTCGTCATTTGGTACTGGAATGGGCGGAAGATGAGACGGAAGATCCGGACACTGGATTAGAGGCTCTGCGTAACAAGGCGCAACGAGATGTTTTGCATCACGACAGTGGTGCTAGTGGTCGGGGTAAGCGTCAACGGCTATCCTAGGTTTACTTTAATAGAAACTGTTATTTTTCTTTTACAGTAGATATTAGCTTGGTTCTACATTCTGTTAAGCTTTACTGCTTCTAAGCTACACACATTGTTAAAAATCCCAGAATGTCTAATTCAGCCACTCGAGTACCTGGTACACATCATATTAGTGGTAGCGTAACTGTGCAAAATGCGCAGTGACGTAAAAGTTACAGGTGGAGTAATAGATATTGGAAACAATAGTAGTCTAGTGTTAGCATAAGAGCAGTTCTAAAGTGAACCTGCAGACAGGGGCACAGGCAATCACACAAGATGGAGGATGTCATCATCTACCAGGGGGTATCTAATAATACTCCAGTAGACTACCCGGGAGTATCAATATGTCTATCCCTTGGCATGGTCCACTTGGTCCACCTGGGCTAAATTTGTTTTGGAATGGTCATTCATCCCCGCGTCCAAATGCGCTTTTTTGTAATCTGTTGTTACAAAGTTGTTACAAGCCGTTACAAACTGTCACAAGCTGTTACAACACTGCTTTTTACTAGTAGCAAAATCAACTTTTGTCAACTCTAAATACTTTTGTCAACTGTGCAATTTTTTTGACATACGTATAAACGATGCTACCTAAAAGTAGCGACCAGATTCGGAAGCTGCGGAAGGAGTTAACGTTGTTAAAGCATGATGCTTCTCTCCACACAGATTTAGAATTGGATTCCTATCTCACATTCCAGCGATCCGTCCCGGCGGCAGCCAAGGCGTTGATTTCCAGTGAAGAATGGAAACGAGATCATCCTGTCTCTATCGTGGATGTGGCTCCCTTTCTGCGATCTCCTCCTGGCCATTCCGTACCATCTGCTTGTTTGGCCTGTCTCGAAGATATGAAGGGTAACGTTGCTCGTGACACTCACGGACGACCCATTATATTGATGATGGGAATGACATACGGCACGCAACTAGAATTGGAACAGCAAGTCGCCTATGCACTGAACAGGGCTCGCCAATACAGATTGCCTCATTTACGACCGGACGAAGTGTGTTTCGTAGTCGAAGTCATGTCGAGAGAAACCAAATGGCTGCCAGCCAGTTTTCGCATTCCAGATGGCCCGGTGCGAATGCTGTGCGATTTTATGAAAACGAAATATCCAGGATCACAATATTCTGCCATTCACTTTTGTGGACTACCGAGCTTTGTGGTGCAATTCTTTAAACTGGTCAGACCCTTTGTTTCTGATCAGTTGTGGAGTCAATTGAAATTGAAGAAATCGTTTGCGCATTTGAAAGAAGGAGGGCATGTAGCGCCCTCCTCTTTACTACCCGAATGGGACAAGGAAGGATGCTTTCATTTTGATTTGGACATGTACGTGGAATGGAGAGCCCAGGTGGAAGGAGTGTCCCGTCATGATTTGTGTCCTCGAGGGCGAGGACGACAGTACGATAGTGTTTTTTCGTTGCATCCATCCTTGACACTCGAAACTGTCTTGGGAATACCAAATCAACGAGAGAATGTTATCAAGACAGGATGGGCAGAAAAACAGGGATCCGGCATGGGGCTTTTTGCGTCGAATCGATGGAAACCCAAGTATTTAGTTTTGCAACCAGGTGTGCTTATTTATTTCGAATCCAATCAAATATCCAAAACCAATGTGGCCTCAAAATGGATTCCCATCGACGAATCATCTAGTGTCGAACGTCGATTTTCTACTGAGAACAATAAGGGATACGTGGTATGCCTTATATCGGCTGGTCGAGAATACCTGTTTGGATTCAAGACGGAAAAAGAAGCTAGCGATTGGATGCGAGTCTTGCAACAGCAATATGATCAGAAGGCAGCTACTAGTGACGAAGACGAAAGTATCGAGCCAATAAATCCACTCAAGGTTTCGTCCTTGTTGGTCGGCGACTTTATTCTTGAACATGATCAACAACTAAAAGCAACGGTGCGCCGGTAATAGTAGTAGTACAGCAAGGCAAGCCTTCTTTTGTTGCAAGTAGCAAATCTGTTGTCTGTTTGATATGCTCGACCAAAAAAACTACATGACGATGCGGAGGGCTAACTGATAAATGCGAGCAACATGTTTTGTCTACTGCGTAAGGACGATCGACGAGTAAAACTAAATTGAAGGGCTAAAATATACAACGATTAAATAATAATATATAGTCTCTCGCTCGCCAAGACTTACACGCATCTAAATTTAAATCACTTTTCTCCGTGCAAGTCCTTCCTTCGAGCATCCTTAATTTCCAGGCAGTGCATCCACCTGCACTAAATGGCGGGTTTCTCCCTCTTTCATAAAATAGTCCTCACGTCGGAACGTGAAAAATATACGCTGGTATCCCAATTGCCATATAGGATCAAGGTCGGGAACATGGATACCATCATTACACTCTTTTCCTTCAGCACAACATAATTCGCAGCAATCTACTAAAGGATCACATAAATCACAGCCTGCAATAATAATAGGATTCACCACGAAGGCAGGGTTGTCACAGAAAGTAGTACCAAGAGACCCAGAAATGTTTGTGTTTGCTTCCAAAAAGATCAGTTCTAACAAGGCAAAAGAGAATCGGATAATCGTAGTAGTGTGAGATAGGATAAATAATAGCAAAGTAACAAAGCGACCGGTGTGTGAACACTCACTTAGACTCTGCAAATTGGCAAATGAGGCAGGTATGGTGCTGGTCAAATTATTTCGGTTTAGCAACAAAATGTGCAAATCTTCCAAGTTTCCCAATGTATTTGGAATGGAACCAGTCAACCTGTTCTTATCCAAATCCAACAAAATTAAGTTGGAGTTGGCTGTGCCAAAGAATTCTGGAATGGTACCTGTGCGCTGGGTGTCCTTCAGAGACAATTCCTCCAGAATAGGTAAAGTTTCCAACCAGCTGGGAATGGTGCCAGGTACAAAGTCGTTCTGTGCGAGAAACAGGTACGTAATGTTCTTCAAGTCGCCAATGGATGAAGGGATTTCTCCTGTGAAAGAGTTTTGGGAAACGTCTGGGGGGGTGGGGGGGAAGGGGGTGGAGATAAAAGAAGCAGAGGAGGTGAGCGACATGAACTTACAAGAACAACGCGTAGAAAAATATAAATAAGCGCACAAAAACACACCAAGATGGCTCAGGGATCTTAGGTTGGAAATGCTGGGAGGAATTTGTTGGTTAGCAAAGTTACACTTTTGCAGAGCTAATAGCCCTAAGTTGGAAGTGGCTTGGAATTGATTGGGCATGCTATCAAACTCATTGTCATGCAAATCAAGAACAAAAAGTTTGGGAAGTTCAAACAAGTGTGAAGGAACGCTTCCCCCAATCATGTTGTCAGAAATATCTGCATGGGGTAGTACATCAGCATAAAAAGGTTATGGGTGAATTGCCACGCTCATCAAACCAAGCAGAGACATAAGTAGCACCATAAAAACACTTACCTAAGTAAATAATTTTTTTCATATCCTTCATAAAATTATCACCAAGAGTTCCAACAAATTGATTGTTTTCCATGTAAAATTGCTCCAAGTTGCGAAGACCAGGAACTAAATCAGAATTAAATGGTGCGTTCAAGTTGCCCGTAAACAAATTGTTGTCCAGAGCCAGGCCTTCCAAGTTGGGAAAACTTCCCAAGCTGGTAGGAAGCTGACCTGTCATGAGATTGTGGCTGAAATTGATGTTCTTCATTTTGGTTAGGGAACTAATCCAGCTCGGGATGCTACCCGATAGATTGTTTCCACTGACAAAAATATTTTCCATATTGCGAAGACCTTGATAAGTATCAGGGATTTTTCCTCGCACCTTGTTGAGGTCAATATCACTTTGAGGTCAACAGAAATGAAACAAAAAGTAATTGAAAATGAGTAAAGCAAAGCATTCGAATACTCCGACGAAGAAGAAAAACAGCATGAATGGACACAGCTTTGATGCTCTTACAGGTTTTTCAGCGATGTCAAGAGTCCTATTTCCTTGGGCAAAGTACCTTCCAAATTGTTTTGATTCAGAAAGAGGGCTACAATTTGGTTATTTTCTTGGTCGCAAGCGGCCCCACGGTATTCAGTGGTCATGTCCACATACTGCAATACGGAATACCAAGAACAAATACTGATGGGTTGCATAAATTTCAAATCAAAGGACCAACGACTTCCAAAGGTGGAATAGTACAGGGTGGCCAGCACATAACGAGTCATAAAGTCTATAAAAAATACAACGAGAGGGTGGGGGTGGGGGTGGGGGTTAGGATGTGTGAGCGACAGCAGTGGACATCCATGCAACATCCATCTCATTCTCAGCTAAACAAAAAAATGCAAGCTTACCATAACCTTCGGGTGTCTCTTTGCTCCCGGCAGGAACATTCATAATATACTCATCATTTACAGCGATGTAATTCAGTGCTTGCTGTTGAGGCGAATTTTCTTCGTTCAAATCGGCTTGGGTTGAAATGCCTTGGTCCAACAACCATGATGCAATCTCACCCATGCGGGTATCGCTGGCGGTTCCCGTAGGAGCCGGTGCCGGTGTCGCTACCGGTGCGGGACCAGCACTCGTTGGTCGTGGCGTCGATGCGGGCACAAAGGTTTGAGCCGCCGTGTTACTGTTGGTAGTCGAAGGAGTGGTGTCATTTTTGGTCGCAGCAACTGCCACACCTACGACCACGGCAATGACCAAGAGAGCCAGAAACAAGGCCAACCAAACGACCCATCCTCCCGTCCGACGTCCAATCGCTTCACCGTCTTCGTTCACTTGAGATCCACCACGGGCCTTAACGTCCGTCTTGAGTTCATCAACATTGGGCAAGGAATGGCCTTGATCAAATCCCGGGTTTTCATCATCCACAGAAACTCCACTGTTGACACTGGGAAACATGTCTTCGGGAGGAGGTGGGGAAGCAGGATAACCAATATTCTCTTGATTGCTGGGGTTCATCATCGTTCGTTGCTGTTTATTTTAGTATTTACTGCTGTTTTTGTTTGAGTGGTGTGTCGGTTTTACTCCAGATGAGGGTGGTGTTTCTGTAGTTGACTTGACAGGATCTGAGGAGATGAATCTTGTCAAATAATGCTGTAGGTTGTAGGAAAGCGTTCGCTGAGACTCTTTTGATTGGAGATCAATTTTTAATGGTAATACTTCTTACTTGTCGAACTGCTTATCTTGAGGGATAACTATGTTAACGTTGTGGATAAAACAGACTCTGCCTTGAACGTAATCTAAATATTATACTCTTGCTCCTGCTAAGAATGGGATTGATCAGTTCTCGTCCTACTTTTGTTTTTGAGATCTTTGTTAACAAAAATAATGTAAGATTGAAGTGGTCTGGTACGAGTCTACTAGACTATTTAGTAGCAGTATAGTCTACTACTACTACTAGTAAAAGTTTATGATAGTCAGCAGCAAATTCTTATAATTACAGTAGTCTAGTCTAGCTACGTAGGTGATTCCTTCACGAGCAGTAGTTTTTTCATGAATTTTCTTCTTCCTCGATTCTGCGCACACACACCCGCTCTACCTACTACTCGAGTAGCTAGTAGCTCATCGTCGTCACCGGTCAGGTTCTTTGCCAGCTTACCTCCGGGTTCTTTTGTAGTACTTTAGTACCTGGTAAAGGCCGCATATGGTTTTAGACCTTGTGCACTACTACCACTAGCTAGTAGAGTGGTACTAGTACGTACTGGTAGTAAAACTATTCGAGAACCTTTCATAAATACGTTTTCTTTCCCACTAATAATACCGTAGTAACAGTAGTAGTCTAGTAGTTTTGTCTGCTAGTAATTGGCACCACCAGTAGCTACTACTACTAGCTAGACTAGTAGCTTATTACTACAGTATTCCTTAAAAAAGGAAGTCCAGCTAATATTTCCAAGGATGAATGCGCTATTACCTTTATTACAAAGGATTGACCTAACAAACGAAATAAATAATTATTACTCCGAGTATAAGATAGAGTACGTAAAAGAGTGTTATCTAATCAGGACCTGTTTGCGAAGCCGCGTGGACAAAAGTTTTTTTAGAGTCGTACAGTAGTACTGGTAGTCTAGTAGTAGTACTACCATCACAGTACCAGTAATAGTGTACTAGGCACCTGCTACTACTAGCAGCACATACTGTACGGAAGTAACTACAGTACTCAACTACCAGTACTCTAGCTAGGTCTAGTAGTATGGTAGTAGACTAGTAGACCATAACCAAACCAACACAATCTTGATTAATTTCTTTTCCCTCTGAAATGTTCAATTTTTTTTTGTGATATTGGGTTTTAGAGTAGCAAAATTCGTCGGAAGGAGCGAAGAGTGGGGGGGAAGGGCCACTGATGAAATGTGGAACATGTGTAGTAGGTAGGTGCTGCCGGTAGCAACTGCATGGCAGCAACGAGATTGACAAAAAATTATGCAAAATCATGAAAACAAGAACCTAGAAACAATAAAAATTATAATTCAAAAAGGAAAACCTTACTTGCTGCAAGTCTCTGCAACAATGCGAGTCGATTCTGTGTATTACTGTTTCATACTCACAGCCAACAATCACGTACTACTAGACTAGACTAGCTAGGAACCGTAGTAGGAGCAAATGCATGTATTCTTGTGTTGGAGTCCTGTAGTTTCATTTGTCGCCGCTCATTTCTCCAAAAAAAATCACTCCTATTCTCCACGCTGGCTGGTTTGTGTGGATGTACTCTCACCCGGACGATGGAATGATGTGACATAAATCTCGACCAATGACGTGAGGTCTGGGTGCGACTTTCTTAGTTGGCTGGCATTCTCCCAAAAAAAATCACTCCTATTCTCCACGCTGGTGGCTTGTGTGGATGTACTCTCACCCGGACGATGGAATGATGTGACATAATTCTCGACCAATGACGTGAGGTCTGGGTGCGACTTTCTTAGTTGGCTGGCATGCGATCCAGCGATTTCCAAAGCATTCGCATATTATTTTTTTATGGATGATCATCATCATCTCACCACTGAAAAAAATACTACTTTTTTCAAAACTCCCTACGCCGTGAAAGTAATGATCTTTCATTTTTTTCCGTTCGCCCACTTATTACTGGTATTTATTTTTAGTAGCTGAAAATTTTAGTAAAGGACACCAAGAGAATTACTACTAGTCTATTCAACGACAAATTTCAATATGCACGATAACAACAACATCATCAACAACGCCATCAGTAACAGCACTAGCTTCCAACAAGTGGAGCTCTTTGCCATACAGCGCTGTTGGTTTAGTGGTCCTAACATTGAACCTCCTGTGGATTGTCGTCGTCTCTTTTTGACGCGCCGAGAAGCCGAAGAAGTGGCCTACCACAGCGCCCACGCGTACGCCAATCAAGTGTTATCAAAACAAGCAATTGAGGGTGTAACACGTCAGCAGTTGAACGCCTCCGTCCGCACAACGTTGTTGCCCGTCCATCAACCGAATCAACCGCCTGCTAGCAGTCACGCCTTTCAGACTTGCGGCAAGCTCTTTTGGGTGCGCAGCCTCAAGGCTACCGTAGTACCGCATCATGTTGGGACGAATCAATCGGCGGGACTGACGTATCCTGTCACTGCTTCCACTCTGGCCGATGCTTCTTTTTCCAAGGCAGCAGAAGGTAACAATAGCATTCCCTACTCGAGCGCGGAAGTGATTCTAACGCAAAATGTGATTGGAGGGACGGGCAATCCCAACTCTAGAAGGGGAACGGAAATTTCCGAGGGCCGTGTCATACTTTGTTCGGATGCCTCCCATGCCAATCGCTGTGCCGTTCAGTTGGCGCAACAGCTGCACTTTCAGTTCCAGCATAATCCGCACTTTCAGATCAGTGTCGTCCAAGTGCCCATTGGCAAAGCCCATTTGGGACAGAACGAAACGGATTGGCCCGTGAATGCTACGGTTGTCAACGGACATCACTACAGTGAAGATATGATGCAACAGACCATGATGGATGACACCACTATGATGAAACGTGATTGGCAGCAGCAAGAGCAGCAGCGTCAACAAGAGCTCCCAGGGTACCAACAGGAGAATCATGATCCATTGTTCCTTCAGGATAGCACTCGACCTGCTAAGCGTCAATGCCATTCTTTTTTCGCTCAAGGATCACCACACAAGCAGGAAGCAGCCTCGGATGTTCCATGCAGCATGATGTTTGGATAAAGATATACTGTCCTAGAGTGGCAGCATATATCAACGCGGGTGAAAACGTAGCAACGTTCCAAGTGAAAGAAGACAGAGTGACAGTCAAATACACAACAACAAAAACAAAGCAAAAAATAAACAATGAATTGCACATCCATAACAGTCAGCCGTAGCAGTAATCCGACAAATCCAAAACGAGAATGAACTAATCAAGAAAACAAAGAAACAAACACACACGCGCGCACTGGGCTGGGACACAAAAACGAGCATACATAATGCTCGTCTTGGGAGGTGTGTGGTTGGATCTCTTTTTTTTTTTGGGTCTGGTTGTCAGGATGGGGTAGAAAGCGCACATTACAATATAGAACATTAAGAAGAAGAAAAAGCAAATATATATATTGGAAAATCAATAATAATGATAATTTAGTAAGATATGAAAGCAAAATAAATAGTAGGATGTGATGATTAGGCTATGTTTGGAAAAAGAAAGGAAAGGATGAATCGTCCAAGGTGTGCATTATGATTATTTTGCTCAAACTGGCAGGGTATATCCATCCGGCCAGTCCTACATAGATGATAAACAGATGGATGGGACTTTTTCCCCGTCCGAGTATCAGATTTCATACGCATTGCGCGAGAAATAATTACCATAGGTGCGTGCATTGCAGTAGTCGTAGTACCAGGTAGTAGACTACTAGTAATAGCAGTAGCATTAGTAATGCACTTCTTCGTGAAATTGATGGAAACTAAAAAATATGAGTACTAGAGAAGGGAAGAAGCTACAATAATCTACTACTACTAGCAGACTAGCTACTCCGAATAGCAACAGTCCAATACTCCTACTAGTAGTAGAGTCTAATACTACAATGCTAGCTACTGGTAGGAGTACCTACTAGTACACCAGCCAGTACCTGGTGGTAGCTAGGTAGCCACTACTACTAGTACTACTCGAGTACTCTACTCTAGACCACTCTACTACTAGACTAGCTACCAGGTAGTGTACTACTACTAGCTAGTAGTAGTAGTAGTAGAGGGCGGAGTGGCTGGTAGCTACAGTACTCAGTACAACTGAAGGTACAAGACTCTACGATTGGTAATAGGGAGACAAGTAGTTACAAGTATGATTCCTGAAGCAATACCGTACAAAGGCCAGGCGTTGAAAACAAGTGCGCACATCGACGAACAAACAGCTGGCCCTTTTAAATAATGATGGTGTCTGTCTTTCAAAGAACCTCATTCCATCACTCATCAAACATCAAGCACAAAAGACAGAAGACCATCACAAATAAACCCATTGAGATTACCACAGAGACAGAACTGACCCTACGCAGAACAAATATTCATCGATAACTGTATCTAGCTCTCTGCACCAACCATGTGCCCTCTATTACTCGCGTTTGCACTTTTGGCTTGCTTTCAGACGACCTCTTCTGCCTTTATTACGTCTACGTCCACACCTTTGTCCTTGCACAGATCATCATTCATATCGTTCAGTAGAACAACGGCATTAGGTGTCCAATCTCTGTCCTCTCCCTGGGCGACTCTTGCCAGTAGTCGCCAACCAAAAGACGATCATCTCACCGTTCCTAACAACAGTGCACAATCAAGAATCGTCGAAATCAATTCTCCTGCGGAATTGGCCACCTTTTTGCACCAAGATGATGCTCTGTGCGTTATTAAATTCCACGCCGCATGGTGCAAGAGTTGTCAGCGATTTGGATTAAAATACCAAGGCCTGGCGCACAAGTACAAATCTTCTTCGAATGTCAGATTTGCATCGATTGAATTTGGTGCCAACATGGTCATGTGTCGCAAATTAGGTATCAAACGATTGCCGACCATTCACATGTACCAAAAGGACAAAGGCAAGATCGATGCCTTTTGCTGTGGACCGAAAAAGTTTCCCATGCTCCTCGAACGTTTGAAACGACACATGGAAACACTGGAATTGGAAAGTCGGTTTTCAGAATTTACTGACACACTAGAAGAAGGAAGTCAACTGTTAGCGAGTGTCGCTCCCGAATCTACGGCAGCGACGACGACACAAGAAAGTCCCACCGAAATGGCAGGAATTTTACAGGAAACAATGATGGAACAAGATGTCAATGATAGTCTAGAAACAAAGATAAGCATTCAGAAAACTAGTCGCGGCAGACGGCAAGCCATGCAAAACAACCAAAAGTCATGGTGGAAACGAATTTTACCATGAGCAATCATCATCAAGATTGGGAGGAAGCAGGCAGTAATTGCTGAACAAGAACTTGCAATTCCGAAATTGATGTTGCAGACTCTAAAAGTTACGAAAACACATCTGGAATGCTTTGGGTAGTCTACTATTCCCATTGGCGTCAAAACGACGTTCTGCTGTTGACTTTGCGTGCCGAGAGAAAGAAATAGGCATTTTTATACAATTTCTTTGTTGACAGCAAAAATAATAAGGTCGCTAAACTAAACTGACATGATCTAATAGCTATTTTGGTTACTGCTACCACTGCTGCTTCCTCGGTCGACAAGAAATTGTGACTACGTCGTGAATCGCTAAACTACTGCTCTTACGATGGTCTGCATGATGTGTTTTAGAAGTGTAGTACCTGGTAGATCCAAACGGTTTTCGGAACGCGAAAGTCAACCAACACCGTTTGCTTCACGGAAGCATGAAATCACTGTGTTTTGCTAAACTGACCGTCTGAATACGGCTATTGCCATGCTTCACTTTCTCTTACGCGAGACTGCAATTATCTTGCTCAAAAGCACTAAAAGGGCGCAATCGCATAACATAAAAAACACGGGAATAAACCTTGTTTGTCTTATAAAATAGTTTTAGCAACGAGTACCTGGTCGAGTATTTTTTTTAACATTACGCATCCTTGCCTTTGTATCGCTTGCACTCATCGACCAACCACCCGACGGCTTCTTCGGGTGTTCCCTGCATGACACCATGACCGAGATTCAACAAGTGCTTTCCAGGTCCCCCCGCTCGATCAATGCAATCCCGGACGGCCTGCTCTATCTGCTCCTTGGTGCCAAACAAAATGGTGGGATCAATATTTCCAGAAATAGGCACATCCGGACCCAGAATCTCACGAGCCTGCGCCATGTCAATGCTCCAGTCAACCGCGATCATATCACAACCCATATCGCGTTGTTTTTCCAAGTAGGAAGATCCTCCGTTGGCAAAATAAATCACGGGAACATCAGGATATTTTTCCTTCATGATTTTAATAGCTTTTTGTGCAGCTGGCTTTGCATATTTTTCAAACATGTCGGGACTGAGTTGATGAGCCCAGCTTTCAAAGACTTGAATAACTTGCGCACCGCACTCAATTTGGTGACATCCGTACAGACCGATCATGGTAGCAAGTTTATCCAGGAACTTTGTCGCCGCTTCATTGTCTCCGCGCTCGGCCGCCATGAGCATTTTCTTGGTATCCAAACAAGCCTTGCTGGATTTTCCTTCAATTGTGTAGGCAGCCAACGTAAAGGGAGCTCCTACAAAACCAATCAACGACGTATTTGCTTCTTCGGCTTCCTTACTTAAATCAGCTAAAATTTCTCGAATAAAGGGAAGTTTCTCGTCAAAACTGTCGGTTGTGGCGTCTCCTAACGCGTCCACGTCGGCTTCGGTTTTAACTTCCGTCGAAATGACAGGTCCTGTGCCACGCACGACATCAAAGTCAATGCCCAGAGTGGGTAACGGAGTGAGAATGTCCGAAAACATAATGATCCCGTCCATCCCGTACGCTCGATGACACTGTTTGCTGAGTTCAGTAGCCATGGCAGGCGTTTCTGACCGTTCTCGGAATTCGTACTTTGTGGAATATTCCCGAAAGGCAGCCATGTACCGACCAGCTTGACGCATCAACCAAACTGGCGTCCGTTCGACGGTCTCACCACGAGCACAACGGACCAGAATGTCACGATCTCCGGGACTTTGACAGTGTTGGTGTTGAATCGTCTTTTCATCGGGGGCTTCGACAGCATCAGCAGTGGCTGGTAAGACAGTTGTTGTTGTGTGCTGTAAAGGAGCAGCGACATGAAAACAATTGCTGTAGCTGCACAGCAACTGCAGAAGAACAAAGGAAAGGGCTGATATCTTCATCTGGGCTTTGTTTAACTAAACAGCCAAGCTAATTTATTTGTACTACTGGTACGAGCCGCAATCGGACGGAATGAGAAAATGAATGATGGGAAGAGATCTCGAAGTTGAAGTTCGTTCAGAGGAAAACGAGCAAGCAAACCGAAATGGCTCTTTTGCATTGTATTGGAAATATGTTCTCAGACCGTTAGCTTGCCGGCGTATTCACTATTTTTTAACCATTGTTTAGAATAGGTCACTAATCCGTCAAGTGTTCCTTCTCAAGAGTTTACTGATTTCAAAGATTCAACGCGAATTTTTACTGTCAAATTTGAGACATGTCATATTTACGAATTAACCTCTATTTAGCATTTGTTTAACCGTCATTTACGCTTTAATCATGAATACGTCAGCGATCCATGATTTACGTTGCAAATACTAACTAGTGCTCCTACTAGCAAGTACAGTAACTGGTAACCGTAGACTTCCAGGTAGAGTCTATTAGCTACCAGGTACCTGGTAGGTCTAGCTGGGAGTACTAGTACTACTAAAGGTAGACCTAGAGTACCTGGTAGTATCTGGTAATAGACGACTGTTTTGCGACCAGATCGGGGAGATGCCTCCAAGTGGCTCAAGCCAGTCTGGACTTTGTCAATAGAAACGGAACAAGTTGAAAAGGGTGAAAGAAAACCATCACTCAGATTATTATTTAATTTAGAATTTCAGCCCCTACTACTAGTCTAGCTAGTAGTGTGGAAGACTCCAGGGCTATCGTGCGTTCATCTTTGGGGCTCTCGTTCTTGGTGAGCTATGCTCTGCATGTAAGAACATCATCATCTTGTTGAGCACTGGAAACTTTCACTGCTGACCTCCTGCTGCACCGGAAGCAAAAGCGGCCACAGGCTTCTTTGCCGCTCCAAAAACTCGGCAGATTTTGTCGCAGCAATTTTGAGATTGTGACGAACTAGTAACCCGCCCGCGAGTGAAAACCGCAAGAGCGCTATCTGCGGGTGATCGCGTCCGGGCTGAAATTCTATGGAGTTGACGATATTTATATAGATGAGGAGATATTAGGTGTTCTGTACCTTCGTAATCGAAAACCGAGCGAGTATTTGATATTTCCTCACGCCGCTTCTGTGATACCCCCAAAATGCCACTGCGCGAGTGGAACAAAGCTTACAAAAGAAGAGGAAAAAGGCATCTCGGACGAAGGACAGCTTGTTGCTGTTAAGGATAGGAAGATCGGTCATTCAAATTGACAAGGACCACGATCCGAAGAACCCTTTACGTGTATGGATGCGCGGTCAACTGTTTGAAGCACAAGATTGTACCTGGTTCATGGTTTAAACCCTCTTTGTTCCGGATCTACCCTACATTGCTAGTTTCCAAGAGGTGACTCCGATGCACCAAAAGTGGGCCAAGAATCGATTGAAGGAAAAGCTCATAGAGGCAGGACTGCCTGGTTCGAAAATTGCTCAAATCCAAGAAACTAGCCGCAAGGATGCACCACCAGATCGTCAACTGAGCTGTTGTGCAGGCACAGAGACTACCCTAGTCCAAGGACTACATAAGTTGAACCTATTTGTTGCCTTACGGTCAATTGCTCCTCAAGCCTGACTCTGTATTTGTTCTACAATAATCAATGTTAAGGAACCTTTTGATCGAGATTGCATTGAGATGCAATTCAAAAATGTAAAGCAGCCAAAAATATCATCAACTGTCTTCTTCGTCGTCTGCCAGAACTTCATACTCACACGTACTTTCGGCAAACCCAATGCGTTGATTGTCCATATCAAACAAAATATCGTGTCCTTGCATTACATTGGCTCCCAAGACTCCACCGTGACCCGCTTGTTTGGTAAAAAACACATGAAAATTGTAGGTTGCGGTTGAATCCAAATCAGTCAAGTCAACTTCTTCCATATCGTCATCATGAACACGAGCCATGTAATTCTGCGCCGGCATTCTAAGTAAAATGGAGTGTCCCGCATGCCGCGGGTCCATGTCGGACCCGACCATGCCTGGAATGTGTGTTTTTTCAGAGAGATCATGTTTCGCATTATCATCGTCCGAATTTGGTGGTTGCCATGCCTTGATCATGAAAACAATGGTTGGCAATTGATAAAGTTGTCGCAGCGTCAATTCATAGGTCTTCTGGACTCCACGACTATTTCCGGCCATCTCCATAATGTCTTCTGACACCAAGTCATTAAATACATTGACAAAGTGCCGTTCCAAGGTTTTGGTCAAGTACGTTGCTGTGGTTCCGCTATCAAGTATGACCGGACCCTTGTTATTAAGAGCCTCTTCAAAGATTTGAACATTGTTGAGAGTGGTAAGATCGGAAGAAATAGGAGGATTGATATTGATGGTGTCTCCGTCAAAACGTGTTTCTTGCAAATAGACTTTTTCCAAATGCAAATGGAATTTTCCTCTCTTAGACATGAGTTCCGCGTACACCATGGGGGTGGTGTGTAATCTTGTATCGCTACCACCCAAAACCATGGCTCCGGCCAAAGTGCCTTTGCGGTCCACGTGTCCCGGTTCGGCAAAGCACAAACTATAAGCCTGTTGCTTCATTTTATTTGCGTGGTACATTTGCGACCAAAAAGCTTCTGTCGCATCGTACATGCCCATGATTCCATCAGCCAACTACAATACAATAAAACCAAAGTTAACAAGATAAAAAAACCAGAAAAGATGAGTCTTGCGAAGTTTCTCGACACAACTACATTCACAATCACAAAGAGTCACCTGTGTTTGAAAGAGTCCCGTTACTTTGTCTTGACATCCAAAATGCAGGCGGAAGCTTTCCTTCTTGGCAAGGTTTTGATCTGCACGGGTGTGGTCTCCACCTGTGTAGACTTGATCGATGGCTTCAAAGGCTTCCCACGACGACCCTTCCGAGTAGTGCTTGGAAGCCCGACAATCACCATCTGCCCACTGTCCCACCCAACAGTCTTTTTCTGACGAAACGGATTCGAAACATGTGGACGTGTCTTGTTGGTATACCGCATCGGTGTGGTACAATTCCGTTTCGTTATCTGATGAGCCGCCACACTGCTGACATCCAGCACACGGAAAAGCCGTAACACTACTTCCCGTATCTACAATTACCGTGACACGTTGCGGAGTCCCACAACCAACCCACAAATCAACGTAATGCACTCCGTAGCCTTCGTACAAAACCGAAGGATGCAGCTGAAGGGGATTTTCATTATTCGCTGCAGCATCTTCTGGATTCTCTGCGTTGGACGTGTTGTTACTGTTCTTTGCAACAATCTCTTCCTTAATGAGATGTCTTCGGAATCGCCTTTGTCGTCTCCGTCTGCGGCGACGCCGTCGACCTTCGGGAGAGTCACTAGGAATCAACGGAAGAATCAAAATGCCTTTGTTCTTGATGGATGTGGTTGTGGTGACGGTAGCCGTAGCTGTAGTGGCGGTTGTGATCGTCGTGGTAGTTGAAGTAGTGACTTCTGTCTGACTGCTTCCTTTTACTAATAACAAAGCCCAAGAGACGGACAAAAGCCGCAATACGTGTCGTCCTTTCATTGTAAGCATCTTTGAGTGAGCGCTAAAGGCGAATGTTGCCTTCTCTCTTCTCTCTCTAGTCAAGTAGTTCAGAAGTTTTAATTTTTGGAATCGTTGACTGGAGTTGTGCTGCATAAATAAATACTGGTTTTTTTCAGAGCCAGCCGAAGGGAACGTGAGACAAGGAGACCCGAATCCGACGTCACCGGAATGACCCGAAATGCCCCATCCCGTCTCCCACTCAGAAACAGGAACACATCGGGAGAAATCGGAT
>Ga0100390_10002196_pt1 | contig 17271 bp, 30 predicted proteins | sample CryGeymeta201514_FD_81540 | JGI IMG/M metagenome (GOLD analysis project Ga0100390, IMG submission 81540) | Groundwater microbial communities from Crystal Geyser aquifers in Utah, USA - Crystal Geyser metaG 2015-14 | ecosystem: Environmental > Aquatic > Deep subsurface > Groundwater | place... | reverse complement strand
GCCCACGAACATTGGAATGGAGAAGTTCCTTCTGGTGGTTACGAACCAGTTTTTATGATAACATATAAAGGTGACAGAAGTCAGTTTGGTATTTCGGGGGCTAGACTAACTATATCTCCTTCTGGCTGTAGAAAATCAACGCCGATGCCTAGTGATAAATAAACAATGATAAACTTCAAACAACTAATCGAATCTATTGCTTTTGATCAAGCCTCGCGGGCTGGTCTACAATATCATGGTTTCGGGCGATATGGAACCAAAGACGGCAAGGTAACTCATGTTTCCAAGATGGGTAAACTTGTACCCATTCATAAAGTGCCTGAAATGCGCACTCTGCATAATGATGAACTAAAACACCTTGAACACACTGAGGATGAAGTCTTTACTCATGGTGTTCATGGTGTCACCAATGCAATGGATCAATTCAAGGCACTACAACACGATGACAACAGAACCACGATAAGCCAGAAGATCGACGGATCTCCAAGTTTCGTTATGGGTAAACATCCTCAAACGGGTAAATTTTTCGTTGCCTCGAAATCCGCCTTCAACAAAGACCCGAAGATTAATTATACCGAAGATGATATTGATCGAAATCATGGCCACGCACCAGGTCTTGCATCAAAACTAAAACAACTATTGAAGCACGGGCATAAGCTCGGTGTCAACGGCGTGGTTCAGGGCGACTTCTTATACGATCATGAAGATAAGAAGGACGAAGGAAACAAGTATTCGTTCAAGCCAAACACAATACGGTACTCGATTGGAAAAGATACCCCAGAGGGTAAAGCTGTTGGAGATTCCAAGATTGGTGTTGCCCTTCATACGCGATACGAGGGTGACAAAGCAGTGCTTGATCCTAACATAGAATACAAGCATCACAAAGATGTTTACGTTATGCCAGTTGCGGTAAACAAGGATAAGATGAAGTTCGATAAAGACATGATCAAGAAAAAAGTTTCTGATATGGGTAGCACTACAAAGTCGATTACTAAAGAAGGCTGGAATGCTGTCACTCATTCGTCCATCTTTCCTCATGTAAAGACATACATTAATTCAGAAGTTCGCAAGGGCAATCAAAATTACAATGTAGATGGTTTGAAGAAGCATATCTTCGACAAGCATCAGAAAGAAATCGATTCCGTAAAAACTGAAAAGTCTAAGGCAACAAAGACAGCAAAACGTAACGATCTTCTAAGTCATGTTGAAAACAATCGACAACATTTCGAGAATGCATTCAAGCTACAAGGTCATATCAATGACGTGAAACATCATATCATAGACAAACTAGATCATGGTCAAACGTTTCATCATTCATACGACAATGGCGATGAAGCAAAGCCGGAGGGATATGTTATGATCGGCCATCATGGTCCGCTCAAGTTAGTAGATAGAGCAAATTTCAGTCGAGCAAATTTCGAAATGAGCAAAAACAGATGAAAACCTTCAAAGAGTTTGTTAGAAGTCTGCTAGAATCTACTGGAAAAACGGCAGTATTAACTTATGGTCGAATGAATCCTCCCACAGTTGGTCACGCCAAACTTATCGACTCTATGTTATCTCAAAAAGGAGACACTCATAGAGTTGTTGTTTCGCATAGTACGGATAGCAAAAAGAATCCTCTCACAGGAGAGGAAAAAGTTGGTCTGCTGCATAAGATGTATCCAGACCACAAGCACGTTTTTCAGTCTGCAACGAAAGAGATGCCCTCAATATTTCATCATGCCGCTGATCTACACAAACAAGGGCATGATCATCTGCATGTCGTTGTTGGCTCTGATAGGGTAAAGGAATTTACAGACTCATTGAACAAGTACAACGGCAAGTTCAATGATAAAGGTGATGGATATAAGTTCAAATCTATTAAAGTGACGAGTGCTGGAGATCGTGATCCCGATGCAGAAGGCACTGAAGGCATGAGTGCAAGCAAAATGCGGGAACATGCCAAGACTGGAAACGTAAGTGAGTTCAAGAAGGGTCTGCATTCATCGCTACATGCACACGCAGAATCTATCATGAGTAAAATAAGAGACAGACTCAAGTGATCATTTAAAGACGATAAATAATACATCGTACATATATTGATGGGTTTATGAAAACTTACGCAGATTTTATCTCGTCCAAGAAGGATGTTACTCCAATCATGGAAGACACAACAAGAGAACGTTATCTCAATGGAGAACTGTTCCGTGTTGGTGATATCGTCGTTGATCGTGACACAGAAACAATTCATGAAATTGTCAATCTAGGCACTAATTATGTGTCTGTCGTTGATGCCGGCGGCAAAACTAGTAAGAAGTGGATAACAAGTCTAGTCGAAGCAAATTCTCTCGCGGATGACTTCAACGAGATTAGACGAAAGAGAAGTTCTAGTAACCAGATCGCATTCCTAGGCTACAAAACGAAAAACTTCACCGAAGAACATTATAATTCGTTTATGCCCATGATCAAGAAGCACCGTAATGAGGACAAGTTCGCAATGTTGAATCTTGTCAGATCGACCGACGAACTACTTGGAGAAATGAAAAATATTTCTCTCGACAACTACAATCGAGTTCAGGGACTGTTTGAACAGACAGAACGATTACTGAACAAGTTCAATTCTATCTCCGGACATTCGTATCGCAAGGATTTGATGGAAAGTATTTTGTATCTAGAGTTGACGGAAGAACTAAAATTTAGTCGTGGCGACAAGGAACATGCGGCAAAGGTAATCGCAAATACGTTTAACGTCGAAATGAAAGATCGCCCACAGGATACGATTGATGCAGCATTGAAGCAAGTGATCTCCACCCCTAAGACCAACAAACATTCAACCTACCATAAGATAGCATCCCGTCTTTTTGATTATGCTAAAGAAATGGGTATACAGTTCAATCATGATCGTATCAAGGAACTACAAAAATGATCAAATTCAAAGACCTAACAGCGCAGATTCAAGAAGCATTCGATAACTCCGGTAAAGATTCTGTTGATAAGAAAAAGGGGTTCCCATCAAAAGGCGATAAGAAAAAGAAGAATCCTTTTGTTAAGAAAGATTCGACCGATGACGCAGACAAAGAAGGCGATGAAGATGAGGAAGATCAGGAAGACGAAGATGACGATGATTCTCCAGTGGTTGATGGAGAAGACGAAAAAGATGCTAATGAAGCTCAAGTAGGTGAACGCCCTGAGGATGACATTGAGGACGAGTCGAAACAAGATACCACTGTCGGTGATGACGGTGAATCGATCTATTCTCTAGATCAACGTATGCAACACAAAATGAAAAAACTTGGTTATGATGAAGATGGCGAGTATGTTGGTAAAGACGGCGGAGATGATGAAGACCCAGGTTTTGATGCTGTAGCAGGCGGTGAAACAGATCCTGATGATGACGGTGAAGGTGATGATGAAGATCAAGATGATTCGGAAGAGGACACAGAAGACGAAGATCCTCCTGTAAATAAGAAGAAAAAGGTCGTCAAGGAAGATACCTTTGAAGTCGCCAGACTTGTCATGGATGAAAGTTTGTTAGCTATGGCAGCAGTTCCTATTGGTATGGCTATCGGTGCGAAGATCAACGACAAATTGACAAAGAAGAAAGACAAAGATGGAGTTCCTTACCGAACTCAAAAGGAATTGGATGACTCTTCGCTGAATCGTTATATCAAGAGAAAGACTACCAAGAATGAGTCTGTTCAAGTCTCTCTTGATGACGTTGAAAAGTCAAAACAAGACAAGAAACTTGAACGCAAAGGTAAAGACGGTCACGATATGGAATCAGATGCTTCAGATAAGAAGGCTGACAAAAAGTTGCAAAAAGACCTTGAGAAAAAATTCGATAAGGAACTAGGTGAAGACACTGGGGTTCTTCGCTGGGCAAAACTGCTTTCCAAATAATCATAAATACAATCATACACATATAGGAGTTTTACAACATGCCAGAAATCATTTTCAAACCCTTGCCAGATAACACGGTTGGCAACATTACGCTAAACACAATAGTCAACTTTGCAGTCGGTGATGTTGTTACTGGCGGAACGTCTGCTGCTACTGGAAAGATCATCAAGATCGATTCGACAAACAAAATTCTTCGCGTCAATGCACTGACCGGGTTCTTTGTTGAAGGCGAGACTGTTACAAACACAGGCACCGGCACAGGAACTGTTGCAACTAAAGGATATGACCTATCTGCTACCACTCGCGGCATCGAACATACCCAGTGGACAAATGCTGGTGTTCGTGTTCGTTCATATGTTCTAGTTGCAATCCGTAATTTCCTTGCTAAGTGGTCAGATGCGAATGCACTGCCTTCATTTACAGCAACATCATCCGTGTCAGCACTTGCACATATGGTTACCGGTGATATTCTGTCAATCTCAGTAAGTTCCGGAGCAGATACAGTTTCAGTGGCAACAGGTGCGTATATCAACGTGACTATCAACGGTACCGTGCGTAAAGCATATTACACGTCTGGTTCATCTACCTCCACTTCATCTGTTTTCAAATATACAGTTGTTGCTGGTGATGTTGCTACCGCAGGTCAGATTACCGTAGATACGGCAATCGTTGGTTCGGTATACGATACAATCGCTGACGGTCAGACACTTACCGCCGATCCAGTTACCTTCGTTGCTCCTGACACGTCAACTTACGCAGCAAACTAATAAATGTCTGACGCAAAGATATCAGAACTAGCACTGGCAACATCCTTCTCCGCGACGGATGTTTTGCCGGCGGTTATATCTGGGCAAACGGTAAAGATTAACATTGGCACGATTTTATCTCAAATTGCTCTTGGTGGCAAAGTTGTCTTAGGTGGTGCCACGGTGACTCATGATGTTGCCACAGTCGACCTTTCATCGTTCATGTCTCACGTTACCGGAAGTCTTATTCTAAGTACCGGAGTTGCCTGGCAACTAAAGTTTATCACGGCAGACGGCGTAAGTTCTATCAGCCCGACCTTAGCAAATTTCACCTCTCTGGCATTTACAACAGGCCAAACTGCGTTACTTTTGTACGTTGATAAGTGGTATGTGATCTCTGCAAATTGTACTGTAACATAATATGACAACTATAAAAGTATCTCAACTTCCAACCGCAACGGATATCGTTGACCCAATTCTAGATTGGGTCATGATCGTTCAGGGAGGAGTCAATAAGAAGATTTCTCCTGATACTATCTTCAAAAATATCATGAGTGATGTTATCGTGAATCCTGCGTTGACAAGTGTTGACGTGACGATAAACGGTCACGGTCTAGCGAATCTACTGAAGGTTGATGGTACGAACAATTATGTCGGTGTTGGTGTTGTTCCGACTGAACGTTTTCACGTCGTCGGCAACGTAAAGGTCGATGGTAACGTAAAAGTATCTCAAGAGATTATTACTGTACCTTCAACAACTGGAGCACTGGCGATAAACTCGTCGTATGAAGTGTCTGTAATTCAAACAACAACGAGTTCCGTGTCGACCCAAGTAATTTCGCTTCCTACTGGCGTAAATAATCAGTTCAAGACAGTAACATATGCCGATGGTGCAGCAAATCGTCGAACTGGCGTTATTTACACACTTCAGGACAACCTAATTGGCGCAAGTCAGATTGTATTTACTAAAGTAGGAACGTCAGTGACACTTTACGGATACGGCGGTAAATGGGTTATCATCAATTACTCTGGTAATGGAGTAACCATAGTTTGATCCTAACCGATGAAGGTTTTCTTGATTATGCTAAGGCAAACTATACCTCGACTGGTTTGAAAACTGTCGCGGAGTTTACGGAAGATATAAATCGTATCATCCATATCAAGCGATTAATGAACCGATTGGTCGCAGGTGAAGATGTTTCAATCAGACTAATACTGAATCATTTCGTTATTTTGTTCAACATGTTTGATTCGTATGCTGCCGCGAACATGTTATTTTATAAGATTGAGGAGGATAAATGGATTCTTCTCAATACGTTTTTAGTTTATATGAAGTATTCCCCATCACATTTACCTGATCTTGGTATAACACTAACAGCAGATGATGTTGATGTAGCAACAAAACAAGAATTGGACTCATATGTCAAACGTAATTGACAATGCTATTGCAATGAGAATATTGTATCTTCTCGTTCTTCCATTTAATAAGTGGAAGGCGTATGAAGAATGCATTATTGATGAAGACGGTAAGATCCTGCATCCAAAATCGAAGTCTGATAACTGGACGATGCTTCATAGATTGGTTGCAAGACTAAAAATTTTGCTTGGCAAAATACCAGGCGGCAAGTCTGTATTTGCAACAACGGCCGCTGCCTATCTTCTCGTAAAAGAACATCTTGAGAATGAAGATGAAAGTATTCTATTTGAGACTCGTTTCTTTACGAATAAATACGAAACAGAAGCACTAGAACCCCAGATAAAAAAAGCATATGAATATCTTCTAGAGGACGGAATGGGAGTTACTGCTGTCGCGGGTGTTGGTGCAGATGGACCTGGTGACACGAATAAAGAACCTCCTGTCGATTTGAAAGACAAGAAAAAAGCAATATTGTTTGCAACGAAGCGAAAAGTGGTGAAATAATGTTTACTATCATAACTATGTTTTTGAAAAACTTATCTCCGATGGCATATCTGTCTGGGATTCTTGGTATCATGCTTATTGTTATGTTTTCAATGTATGAGATAAAGAAGCTAGAAGTCAAATCTGATGATGCAAAAGTAGTTCAATTATCTACGACTATTCAAACCCAAAATATGACTATTGCAAGTTTGAAGCAACAACGCGATAACGCAGTTGCTAGTATTGCAGTACAAAATAACGCGGTAGATGCATTGAAAAAGAAATCTGTATCACTTCAAGCCAAGGCAGATGAAGCTCAAAAGAGCGTTGTTATAAAAGAAACACAGATTCAAGGATTGATCAACGCGATTAATTCAAAGCCTGTTCCAAAGGACTGCCAGGGAGCAATGAAAGAACTCGGAACTTTTATGAAATCATATGCTACAGATTGGAATAAACAATGAGATATCTATTCGTATTGATGTTTTTACTGACTGGTTGTGCGAATATGCAAAACAAGGATGACATCACAAACTGTCAAGTTGTTGATACTAAGATAATTGAGGTGCCTGTGTACACGGACTTGCCCGTTGTCAACGTTAAACGACCCGTTTTGACAGCCGCGGCTGCTGATCAATCAAAGCCCGATGAACTTGTCAAGGCACTAGAAGTTGATCTAACGAATCTAAACGAATACACCAAGAATCTTGAAAAGGTACTTGGAATATATAAGGGTAATTGATCATGGCAATATTAGCAAACGTTCATTTCAGAGGCGTAAACATAAAATCTGCGTATGTGAAGATACGAAAGAAATGGGGCAATGATGTTCATGGTTGGTGCTGCATTATGGGTGTCGCAGCCGATGCCGAACTTGCGGCAAAGGGAATTTGGCTATATGAATTCAGTCTTGGACCCATACAAGGCGAACCATATGCCGCACTCTATAAAGCAGCATCCGATAAGTTTGTCACCGAAGGTATCGAGCACCTACACGATCACGAAGTTGCAGTTGAAGCACAAAAAGAACTTGAAGTTCCTCCACTAAATGCTGATATTCCAAAAAAGACAAGAAAGAAAAAAGATGTACTATCGTCAAGCAAGAAACAGAATAAGAACGGGTGACTTACTGTTCTGGTCTGGAAATGATCTAGTAAGCACCGCAATAAAACTGGCAACAAGGTCAGAATACACACATGTCGGTATGGCATGGGTAACATCAGGGCGGGTTTTTGTTTTGGAAGCATATCCACCTAGCGTAAGAATAATGCCCCTAGGCACAAAAGCTCCATTCTATTGGGTGTCGATGTTTGGTCTTTCTGATGATGCCGTGAGTTTTGCAATGAAACATGTTGGCGACCCATATAGTAAACTAGACGCGATCAAGGCATACTTCAAAATGAGACTACCAAGAGGATCATGGGAATGCGCCGAATACGTCGCCAAGATTTATGCCCACGATGGTCTACCAATGACGTTAGATAAGTACACCCCTGCAGATGTGATGAATTGGTGCAAAAGTCTAGTCAGAAAAGTGGAGTTTGTTGATCATGACTGATTCAATCATAAAATTCCTCCAATTCGTTACAACACTAGATTACTCGGGTATATCGGTGTTGTTGATGCTCGTGATTCTGTTAGGATTTCTTATCAGAGCACATTTTTCCAAAACCTCAGCATTCTTCTTCGACAAGTTGTTCCTAAACGATTTCGATAGACCGTCTATATCTCAGATTGCAATCGTTATAAGTCTTATCTTGTCCGCTTGGGCATTTGTCTTTCTAACGTTGAAAGATTTAATGACAACAGGGTATTTCATGGGCTTTCTAAGCGTATGGGTAGTACAAAGCGGATACAGTAAATGGATGGACTCATTGAAGATTCCAAAGATGGATGACGTGAAGAACTTATTCGCTAACGGAACACCGTCGCTTGACGACGTGAAGAAACTTTTCAATATCGGACAGAACTCGTCCTAAATTACCATACGCAACGGCAGCGACCGGAGGGATAGTGCATTTAGATGCATCATTTAGCGAACTTCGTTCGCCCTCGCTTCGCTCGTCGCATCTTTTATTGGAACTAACTTAGAACTTTTGGTGCATCAATTAGCGACCACTGATGCATGATGATAAACATATTTAAGGTAGCACGAGCGCGTATTCAATAATCTAACACGTGCTGGAATTTATGTCAAATATTTTTGTAAGTTGTTGATAACTAATCGATAATTTAAGCAAAAATAAACTTGAAAATAAGTCTTTCCTACAGTAAAATAACTGTATTCGACATGGAGTTACTATGTTTTATCTTGATGTTCAATACGCCCGCCGAATTGCTTACAAACTAAATCGATTCAAAGTCAAAAAAGACAATGGAAACGTCTTCGAAGCGGCATTCCGCTGTCCGATTTGCGGGGACTCAGAAAAGTCAGAAGCAAAGACTCGTGGTGGTCTGTACACAAAAGACAGCCATCTTTATATGCATTGTTTCAATTGTAATGCGAACATGCACTTCGGACAGTTTTTGAAGCACATCGACTTTCCTCTCTGGGAAGAATACAAACTCGAAAAATTCAAGCATAACGTAAAATATAACCCACCGAAGGAACCAGTAAAACATGAGCCAGTTTTTATAAACCCTGCATGGTCAGACGGGTTGGAGCGTATCGATTTACTAAATGACGATCATCGTGCTAAGATGTATCTGACTAAAAGAATGATACCAAAAGACAAACTAAACTTGTTTTATTATGCTCCAAAATTCTTTGAGTGGTCAAGATCGAACACCGATAAGTTCAAGGATGCTCATACAGACGATCATGAACGGATCGTTATGCCTTGGTTCGATAAAGATGGTCGTTTCTTCGCATATCAAGCACGCGCGATGGGAGACGAACAACCGAAGTATTATTCCATCGTTCTTGACAAGTCTGTTCCTAGAATTTATGGGCTTGATCGTATCGACTGGAACAAGAAAATTTATTGTGTCGAAGGTCCGATGGACTCATTGTTTCTAGATAACGCGGTGGCTGTTGGCACGAGCGCTCTATACATGTTCCAAACGGACGATCAGGAAGTGATCTATGTTCCAGACAACGAAAACCGAAACAAGGAAATTCTCAAGGTCTACTCGAAGTTGATCAAACTCGGTAAAAACGTTGTCATTCCGCCAGACAATTGCGAGTTCAAGGATATCAACGATGCTATCATAGAAAAATTTGACGTGAAATCAATGATAGACGATAATATCTATAGTGGTCTTCGTGCTCAAGTAAAACTTAACGAGTGGAAGAGGGTTGATTATGAGAGTTAAAGGAATAGAAACAAAACAAGTTGAATTGGATATTAGCACCGAAGAACTACTTCGAGTAGTAATGGCGATAATCAAAGAAAATAATCCTGTACTCACTCAATTTGGAAAATCGAAATGGTGACTTATATGAATTTGATTATTTTGATATTCATAAGAGAGAGAAGACTACTATAAGTTTGCTTGTAAGGCAACACCAGAAGAATTGGGGGTGTTTGAACGAGTTAAATGGATTGTTTCACAACTAAAGGATTGAATGAATGAGTGACGCCCACGTTTTACGTAATGAAGTATTAACAAACACAATTCCTGTTCTTGATTCGAGTTATATGCTGTATTATACTACTACAACTACTGACATATTTGCCCCGCAAGTCACTGGAAAAATTGTTCACGATTATATGCATCCGAAACCACCTAACAAACATTATCTTGAGACTGTTACAGGGACGACAGTTGACGTTGAAAATCCTACAGAGGATATGATCAACATTCAAGATATCGCATGGGGATTATCACGCATTCCCAGATTCGCAGGGCACACAATCACTAAGGTTCCATACTCGGTAGCCCAACATTCTATTATGGTGATGCGTTATATTAGGGATAATTTTGAAGATTCTTCTAGTGAAATTCTCATGCAAGCGTTATTGCATGACGCAGCCGAAGTTTACATCGGAGATATTCCTTCTCCTATAAAGAAACTGCCTTCTATTCGTGAAAGTATCAAGACAATAGAAAACAGACTGATGTTGAGTATCTACAGTAAATTTAATCTATGTATTCCAACACCGGAAGGTGAAGCTCTTATTAAGAAGTCTGACCTTCGTGCTCGTGCAATCGAGGCACATAATTTCATGGTTTCACGAGGGAAGACTTGGAATTTACCTGAAGTGGATTTACTGACTCTCCAGAGTTTTGAACCGCCCATGATAGCACAAGACGCATACAAGTTGTTCATGAAGGAATTTAAGGAGTTACAAGAATATGTATAATGTGTTATTTAAATGATTATAAAAGGAACACAAACGGTATCAATTGATGTTAGTGAACGTGATATACTTGATGCATTAACAATTCTAAGGAAACGATATTCGGCAAATTTTAGCAATAGTTATATAGATAAAGATGGCCGATGGAATAATTACTCAGAAAATCATCCTCATAGCAGAGATGATCCGGGCGAGTTGGCAACTCCATACGAACTTGAAACTTATAATAAGTTCTTGTGGTTAATAAGTATTTTAAAGTAAAGGAAAAAGATGCCAAATGTAAAGTTAGTTGCAATCACAAACCCTGTAGTTGGTGGTATTAATACTGCAGAAGAATTCGTAGCCTACGCAGCTAGGGTAAGCAATCCCGGCAATCAGATTAATAATGAGACTGCACCAAAACTGCTTGCTTATCTTATGAAGCATAAGCATTGGTCACCCCTAGAAATGGTTTCACTTACAATGGAGATTGAGACCACCCGTGACATTGGTCGGCAGATTTTAAGGCATCGTTCATTCTCGTTTCAGGAGTTTTCTCAACGGTATGCAGATGCGCGAGAAATGGGGTTTGAGTTCCGTGATGCCAGATTGCAAGATCAAAAGAATCGCCAAAATAGTATTGACACGAATGATGTTGATCTAAAAATGCTGTGGCAATCAAAACAAGAGTCTGTATTGGGCGAATCACAGAAAGCATATGACTGGGCAATCAAGAATGGTATTGCAAAGGAACAAGCCAGAGCAGTTTTGCCAGAAGGAATGACTCATAGTAGACTTTATATGGCAGGTTCGCTTCGTTCTTGGATTCATTATTGTGCGCTAAGATGCGCCAATGGTACACAGAAAGAGCATCAAGAAGTCGCGTTGAAATCATGGGACGTTATTTGTAAAGAGTTTCCATCAATCGCCGCTATCTCCGCTGAGGTATTATTGAATGGATAACACTAAGATTCGGATTTTTCAATATTGTGATGGATTTGGTATTGAGATTAACACCAAAGATGATGAGTATCGTTTCGTCTTTGGACAAGAGGATACAGTCAGTGATTTAGTTGACGTATTCAATTCACTAGGATTCAAAAAAGTAACTTATGAAGATGTGATGTAAATGAAAAACAACTATACACACGTGACAAATCTGTTGGATCGTTCCGGTTCAATGTGTATCGTAGCAAATGATGTTGTTGGTGGTGGAATGAAGACGTTCATCGATGAACAGAAGAACGTTCCCGGCGAATGCACCATGAGTCTTTAACAGTTCGATGATAGTTTCCAAGCAGATTTTGAACTTCAACCAATTCAAGATGTTAACTCAAACATTACGTTCAATCCTCGAGGTTGGACTGCTTTGTACGATGCAATTGGTAAATCGATCATTCAAACTGGTGAGCATCTTGCCAATATGAAGGACGAAGATCGTCCAGAAAAAGTTTTATTCGTCATCTTCACGGATGGTGAAGAAAATCACAGTTCCGAATATAACTACATTCGCGTGAAAGAACTAATTAAAGAACAAACGGACAAGTACAACTGGCAGTTTATCTATCTTGGCGCAAATCAAGATGGTATGGTAACTGGTGCCAGTCTAGGAATCTCTGCTGCTAAAACAGTTACGTATGATGTTTATGCAACCGGATCGACCTTTGCAAATCTATCATCAAAAGCCGCGTCATATCGTTCAGTCGTTGCAAATGATGATGTACTAAACTATACTGCCGCCGAACACGAAGCGGTTTTGAACAAATAAGGAAAAATATTTTATGAGTCAAATCAACGTAAAAATCGTAAACAAATCAAAGCATAAGCTACCACAATACGAAACATCTGGTGCATCCGGCATGGATATTCGTGCAAACTTGGAAACTTCAAGCATAAGTATTGCTCCCGGGCAAACTGTTCTAGTTCCTACCGGGGTGTTTGTTGAGATTCCAGATGGATATGAAATCCAAGTCCGACCTAGAAGTGGTCTATCGCTAAAAACGAAGTTGCGAGTCGCAAACAGCCCAGGAACGATTGATTCTTGCTATCGTGGAGAAATTAAAGTTATCATGACAAACACGGCAGACGCCGTGCATAACACAATAGGGATACAACATGTCTCCTACGAAAATGAAGTTATCAATGATGGTGATAGGATTGCACAAATCGTTTTGTGTGAAGTGCCAAAAATCAACTGGGTTTACGCGACTGAATTATCTGATACTGATCGGGGAACTGGGGGATTTGGCTCAACAGGAAAATAAGGATAAAACGTGGATAAGACTCAAGAAATTTTAAGTGATGTAACGGTTTTTTTGAAATATGCGAAGTACATTCCAGAACTAAAGCGTAGAGAGAACTGGCAAGACTTGACTGAACGAAACATGGCAATGCATATTCGCAAGTATCCGGAACTAAAGGAAGAAATCAAGAAGATCTACCGGAACTTTGTTACCTCCAAAAAGGTTCTTCCTTCAATGCGATCGCTACAGTTTGGTGGTCGCCCAATCGAATTAAGTAACACAAGGATTTACAATTGTAGCTATCTCCCACTTGATCATTCCGATTCCTTCTCCGAAACGATGTTCTTGTTGTTGTCGGGAACTGGCGTAGGCATCGGCGTACAGAAGTTTCAAGTTGAAAAGTTACCGATGGTCGTTGGGCCCAAGAACAAATACCGACGTTTTCTAGTCGGCGACTCCATTGAGGGTTGGTCCGATGCGGTTAAAGTTTTGATGGAAGCATACTTCAAAAACAAGTCTGAACCAGTTTTCGACTTCCGTGATATTCGTCCCAAGGGAGCAAGACTGATCACTTCTGGGGGTAAGGCTCCCGGACCAGACCCGCTCAGAATTTGTATTGACAAGGTACGTAGTGTACTAAACAATGCGATCGGCAGAAAGCTGATTCCTCTTGAAGCCCATGACATTGCTTGTCACATTGCCGACGCTGTTCTTGCTGGAGGTATTCGACGTGCTGCCATGATTTCCTTGTTCTCCGCTGATGACGTTGACATGATGACATGTAAGAGTGGAGCGTGGTGGGAACTGAATCCTCAACGTGGTCGAGCAAACAATTCGGTAACCCTGCATCGTGATTACATTACAGAATCACAGTTCAAAGCACTGTGGAAGAAGACTCAAGAATCTGGCGCCGGTGAACCTGGCGTTTATTGGACAAATAATCTAGATTGGGGAACTAATCCCTGTTGTGAAGTTGCCCTGCGCCCATACTCTTTCTGTAATCTTACAGAGGTAAACGTATCCGACACCGGCACACAGGAAGAACTAAACGCACGTGTCAAATCTGCCGCATTCATCGGAACACTTCAAGCTGGATATACGAGTTTCCATTACTTGAGACAAATTTGGGAAGAAACAACCAAAGCTGATGCGTTGATCGGCGTTGGGTTGACTGGTATTGGTTCAGGTGCGGTTCTAAAACTTGATCTGACAGAAGCAGCAAACGTGGTCAAGGAAGAAAATCTTCGTGTTGCTAACATGATCGGAATCAATCCCGCCGCGAGAACTACCGTTATCAAACCTGCAGGCACAACATCACTTGTTGTTGGTTCAGCATCAGGCATCCATGCATGGCATAACGATTACTACCTCCGTCGAATTCGCGTTGGTAAGAACGAATCATTGTACACATACATGATTGAAAATCTTCCAGAGTTGGTTGCAGACGACCACTTTATGCCACATACCCAAGCGGTGATTTCGTTCCCACAAAAGGCTCCAGAAGGTTCGATTCTTCGCACAGAGAGTTACATGGACCTTCTTGAACGTGTGAAGAAATTCAATCTTGAATGGATTCACAAGGGTCATAATGATGGAGACAATCACAACAACGTATCTTGCACGATATCACTGAGAGATGACGAATGGGATGATTGTGGAGACTGGATGTGGGAGAATCGTCACACGTACAACGGTATTTCTGTTCTACCTTACGCCGGTGGTTCTTACATTCAAGCTCCTTTTGAAGACATAGACGAATATCAGTTCAACGAGATTGTAAAACATCTTCATGCGATAAATCTTGTCAACGTTATTGAGGAAGACGGAAGCAATGTGAATCTACAAGCAGAGCCCGCATGTGCGGGCGGAGCATGTGAGGTAAGATGATGACAAACTGGGCAGACCTAATTTTCTCCGCGATCAATTTGTGGACTGCCCCGACATATCTACCAAGGAAGTGCCAGAAGCGGTGTAAGTTAGACGATTCTGGCACTTACTGCACTGGATGTTATCGGGCAATAGAGCAGATAAAAGAAGCCGGAAGGAAGAAAAATGAGTGATTATATTGGTTATGCAAATTTATTGAAGTTGGTAGATGAAATGGTGGATGAACATAGTCTGGTTCTTGCTGATGGAGTTAGAGAATTTGACTCCGGCGGCATGAATTATGAAGAACTAAAGGGTTTGGTCACGAACAAAATGGTTCAACTTGTTATGGATATTTACGCGGACAGGAATATGACCGACCTAGAAAAAACCGTGTCAATCATTTCATCCATGAGTTACTTGAGCATGGAAAATTTTGTGATACATGTAGATAGGTTGAAGAAAGGTTATTGATCATGGTCGCGTTTGGGGCGATTATTGTTATTATTGCGGTGAGTTTCATGAGTTATCCGACATGCAACAGCGCGAAATCTGGGTAGTAACTGGAAAGTCGGGTGGTTCGACAACGTATCGCGGGTCGATGCACGGTTAAAGTGGTGGAAAGAATGGTAGCCGAAGACAAACCGGGGGTGGCGTCTCATATAACACGGGTCGCAAATATTACAAACGAAAACCGGTTTTGATATGTAACGAGCGCATTCAAGAAGAACAGGAACAAGCGACGCGAGCAGCCAAGGTCAAATCGACATATGAATCATTTGCGATAAAACTGTTTGGTGTAGGTATAGGTGCGGTTGTACTCGCAAATATATTTTCTTGGTTTAGCCCAGTGATACCATTTTTGATTATAACAGTTGCAATTTTAATATTCTTGAAAGGATGAATAATGCTAAAGTTTGAGTATTCTGATGATGAAAGTACATTGACACGCAGTATCTTCAGGGAAGATATGACGTGGGATGAGGCGTTTCAATATTTCTTCGAGTTTCTTGGAGGTTGTGGATATATTTTTCCAAAGGAAGTTAACAGTTTTGATGAACTAATAAACATATATCACCCCGTGCCGGAGGTTCATGAAGAATTCAAGAATTTTCGACCAATGTGTTCAAAGCCTCAACATATCGGTTGTCCCGCGAGACTAGATTCTGGCGAATGTGAAACTGTGGAATATTGTATTTGGAAGGAATCTAATGAATCGATGGAATGATTACTTCATGGACTTGGCAATAAGATCGTCCGAAATGTCTTATTGCAACAGGTTGAAAGTTGGTGCTACTGCTGTTCGGGATAATCGCCCAATACTAAGTTCTTGGAATGGTACGCCTACTGGATCGGACAATTGTTGTGAAGAAACAAAATCTCGATGGGTAACTGATGAGTATGGTTTGAACGGTAAAACTGAATATTATACCGTGACCAAAGATGAGGTTTCTCATGCTGAGGAAAATTTGATTACTTGGGCTGCCAAAGAGGGGATTTCTCTCAATGGGTGTACTTTATACGTTACCCACAACCCATGTGTTCATTGCGCAAAGTTGATAAAAAAATCTGGTATCGAACATGTTGTATGGAAAGATCAATATCGAAGCGATGCTGGCCTGAATTATTTTACTAAATATCAGGTTAAAACAACTCAGTATACAAAGACATGAAAATAAAGATTTTTTGCTGGGAATGTGATACAGAATTCAGTGTATCGTATCAAGGGGATGAACCTCTACATCATTGCCCATTATGCGGGGCTGATCTAGAAGTCAACGATGAGGATGTAACACAAGAATCAGATTAACGCTGCTTCTAGTTCATTATGAAGATTCGGAGTCTTGGCGAACCAGTTCCGCATTATCTTTGCCCTAATATTTCCATTCAGGCATAATGGATCAAACAGGGCACCAGTTTTGTAAAGTGCCCATTCTTCCGAATATGCCATGGCTCCCATCGTAGTGACGAATATTAATATTTTTCGTTCAAACTGATTCGGATCGGCTTTTGCTAATCCTTTGATTTCATCGTTGGATGACCAGTAGTCTTTCCAGTCACTCTCTTTTCTGATTTTCTTCTTCTTACCATTGACAGTCTTTGTTGCTGACTTTGTAAGTAAACGTCTTCCTATATACCATTTCCCCGTTGTTTTTTGTGTTATCTTATAGATGAATCCAATAGACCCTACTGGTATCGCGTCATCTGTTATAGGCACTCCGTTGTAAATCCATGAATTCATTGAGTTTTCTCTGGTGTGTTGACATTAATTCGTTCCTAATGTAGTATATATGCAGTGAAAACGGAGAAGATCATGAAAAACTTTAAAGTTGGTGACTTGGTGACTTGGT
>Ga0100390_10002182_pt1 | contig 17296 bp, 19 predicted proteins | sample CryGeymeta201514_FD_81540 | JGI IMG/M metagenome (GOLD analysis project Ga0100390, IMG submission 81540) | Groundwater microbial communities from Crystal Geyser aquifers in Utah, USA - Crystal Geyser metaG 2015-14 | ecosystem: Environmental > Aquatic > Deep subsurface > Groundwater | place... | reverse complement strand
GACCAAAAAGTTATTGTTGGCATCGGCAATATTTACGCCGACGAAATTCTTTTTGAGGCGGAAATTCACCCGTTTAAGCCGGCGAATAAATTAGAAAAGAATGAAATAAAAAAGATTTATCTTGCGATGAAAAAAATATTAAAAAAAGCGATTGGTCTGCGCGGGACTTCAACAAGCGATTTTCGCGATACTTCGGGCATTGCCGGAAAATACGGCGGAAAGCTTTTAGTTTATAGAAAAGAGGGTGAGAAATGCCCGCGTAGTTGCGGAGGTATTATTAAAAGAATTAAGATTGGAGGCAGAAGCGCGCATTATTGTCTAAAATGCCAAAAAATATAAAAAAATACATTTTTGTAGTCGGCGGGGTGATGTCGGGCATTGGCAAAGGCGTAGCCGTTGCCTCAATTGGAAAAATTTTACAGTCCCGAGGTTTTGAGGTCACGGCTATTAAAATTGACCCTTATGTCAATGTTGATGCCGGCACCATGAATCCCACTGAACATGGCGAAGTTTTTGTTTTGGACGATGGAACCGAATGCGACCAGGATATGGGAAATTATGAAAGATTTTTGGAACGGGATTTATCCAAAGACAATTATATGACCACCGGCAGCATTTATCGGGCAGTAATTAATCGGGAAAGAAATTTAGGTTATGGTGGTCGTTGCGTGGAAGTTGTTCCTCATATTCCCTTGGAAATTTTAAGCAGAATTGATAAGGCAATTGAAAAAAATCGAGCCAATATTGTTATTGTGGAAATCGGCGGAACCGTCGGTGAATACCAAAATATTTTATTTTTAGAGGCAATCCGAATGTTAAAAATTAAAAAACCTCGGGATATTCTTTTGGTTTTAGTAAGTTATCTACCACTTCAAAACGACGTCAGCGAGCTTAAAACCAAGCCGACCCAATACGCGGTGCGGACACTTAATTCTGCCGGACTTCAGCCAGACATTATTTTAGCTCGGGCAGTTGTTTCTTTAGATAAAAAGCGCAAAGCAAAAATCGCCTTTAATTGTAATCTTTCAGAAGAAGAAGTGATTTCCGCGCCCGATATTGAAAGCATTTATGAAATCCCGATAAATTTTGAAAAAGATAATTTAGGAAATTTAATTTTAAATAAATTAAAAATTCGGTCGCGCAAGAAAGATTTAAGAAGCTGGCGATGTTTGGTTAAAAATATAAAAGAGAGCGAAAAAACGGTAAAAATCGGCATTGTGGGAAAATATTTCGGCACCGGCGATTTTGTTTTAATTGATTCTTATATTTCTGTTATTGAAGCGATTAAGCACGCCGCTTATTTTTATCAAAAAAAGCCCGTAATAAACTGGATAGATTCTGAAAAATTTGAAAAAAATTCAAGAACATTAAAAGAATTGAAAAATTATCATGGTATTATTGTGCCAGGCGGGTTCGGCGATAGGGGAGTGGAAGGAAAAATAAAAGCCATTCAATTTTGCCGGGAAAATAAAATACCTTTTTTGGGGCTCTGCTACGGCATGCAGTTGATGGTCATAGAATTCGCCAGAAATGTCTGCGGAATGAAAAACGCCAATACCACTGAAATTAACAGAGAAACAAAATATCCGGTCATAGACATTATGCCTGAGCAGAAAAAAAATTTGGAAGATAAAAATTATGGGGCCACAATGCGCTTGGGAGCTTATCCGGCAGTTCTTAAAAAAGGGACAGTTGCTTATAAGTCCTATAAGTCTTATTTGGTTTCTGAACGACATCGCCATCGCTGGGAAGTTAATCCTGATTACATTGAGCTTTTAGAAAAGAAAGGAATAATTTTTTCAGGCCTTTCGCCAGACCGCCGATTAATGGAAATTATGGAATTACCCAAAACAAAACATCCATTTTTTGTGGCTACCCAATTTCATCCCGAATTCAAATCAAGACCCTTAAAACCGCACCCATTGTTTAGAGAATTTATTAAGACAGCAATTTATGAGAAAATAGAAAATAGAAAATAGATTCTATGATTATATTTTTATACGGCCTTGATTCTTATCGGAGGCAGAGAAAATTGAATAAAATAGTTGAAGAATATAAGCAAAAGCATTCAAACATATCTTTGGAGCGTTTTGATTTAGAGGAAGAAGGCGAATTTGAAAGATTAAAAGACTTTGCCAGCCAGATGTCGATTTTCGGCAGCAAAAAAATGGCGGTTTTAAAAAATATTTCTGAGGCGGAACCGGAAAAAATAAAAGAGTTTCTTAAAAATTATTTTAACTCCGAAAATTTAACAGTTTTAATCTCTGAAAATTCCGTTCCCAATGGATTTGAAAGTTTGCTTAAAAAAGCGTTTTTGACGAAAAAGTTTGACGAGCTTAACGCGGAGAAACTGAAATTTTTCGCTCAGAAAGAAATTCAAGGAAGGGGAGTTTTAATTTCGGATTCGGCGTTGGATTTTTTGGCCCAAAATTTCAGGGACGATATGTGGGGTTTTATAAACGAATTGGAGAAATTAATTTTATGGAGAACGGGTAATAAGACAGAAATAGGCGTTTCAGACGTTAGAAACGCCGGAGATTATTTTTACAAAGCGCCGAATATGTTCAATTTCATAAATTCCGTTGCCAGAAATTTACCTCCAAGGCAAAAAATCGTCAATTTGGAAAAATTATTATTGAGGCAAGAAGAGCCGGCAAAAGTTTTTAATTTTATGGCAAGCTCAAGATATTTATCCAAAGATTTGGTGAAAAAACTCGCCGATTGCGATGTTTCAGCAAAGTCGGGCAAACTTGATTACGAAGACATTTTTTTGAGCTTGGCTTTGAATTAACGAGTGTTCGTAATATAATCAAAATAAATAAAAGGTCGCCTAAATTTAAAAAATAATAAAAATAAAAATGAGGCATCTTAATTGGATTCAATTGGTATTGGGCGTTTGGGTTTTTGTTTCGCCGTGGATTTTGGGATTTTCGGATATAAACGTGGCGTTGTGGGGCAATATTATCGCCGGCGCGCTTATATTAATAATTTCTTTGTGGGAAATCTTCGGGAAAACGCCGTCTTCTCTTTAGGCGCCTTATTGATAAAAAATGGTTAAAATTTATAGTACCCAAACCTGTCCATATTGCGAAATGGCAAAAGAATATTTGAACGAACAGGGAATTGAATATAAAAATTACGATGTGGCGAATGACGAAGCCGCCAGAAAAGAAATGGTCGAAAAATCCGGCCAAATGGGCGTTCCGGTCATAGACATAGACGGTAAAATAATAATTGGCTTTAATAAGCCGGAAATAGAAAAGGCGTTGAATTTCAATAAATAAGCTATGTATGAATTGATAATAGTTGGCGGGGGGCCGGCCGCGATAAGCGCCGGCATAGTCGCCGCCAGAAAAAAAATAAAAACTTTAGTTGTCGCCGATTCTTTTGGCGGGCAATGGATTACCGCCGGCGATATCCAGAATTTCATCGGAATCAAATCGGTCTCCGGTTTTAATTTGGCGAAAAATCTGGAAGCCCACTTAAGGGCGCAGGAGGGTATTGAAATAAAGCAAGCCGCAGTTTCAAAAATAACAAAAAAAGACGGCGAATTTTCTATTGCAACGGATAATGGAGAAATTTTTGAGACAAAGACGGTTTTGGTCGTTTCGGGTTCGAGCCACCGAAAATTAAACGTTCCGGGCGAAAAAGAATTTGAAGGCAGGGGAGTTTTTTATTGCGCTACCTGCGACGCGCCTTTAATGAAAGACAAAATAGTCGCGGTTGTTGGAGGCGGAAATTCCGCTTTTGAATCAGCAATAAGCCTTTTAGATTACGCCTCGAGAGTTTATGTTTTAGACCGCGCTGAAATTTTGAAAGCGGATGAAGTTAATCAGGAAAAAGTCAGAAATTCCGGCAAAGCGGAAATAATTCCGGGGATTTCAATAACCGAGATTTTTGGCGATAAAGCGGTTTCCGGATTAAAATATCAAAATTATGAAGGCGGCGAAATTAAAGAATTAACAGTCGAAGGAATTTTTATTTCAATCAATCGCGTTGCTAACTGTGGAATCGCGAGCGAATTGGTTGAAATCAATGAATCAGGCGAAATTGTCGTTGACCCGAAAACGCAAAAGACTTCCGTTGATGGGATTTGGGCGGCTGGAGACGTTACCGACGTGCTTTACAAGCAAGGGAACATCGCAATCGGCGACGCTATGAAAGCCGCGCTGAATATTTATTCTTATCTGAGGATAGAAAATAAATAAGGTTTAAGAAGTAAGATATAGGGAAAATACCTCTGCTATCATATATGATAGCAGAGGTATTTTATTAAACAGGTACTTTACTATAGCAAAGTACCTGTTTTTATATAACAAAACGGAACCCATTTGGGTTCCGTTTTGTTATATAGAGCGGGCGAAGGGAGTCGAACCCTCGTCTGGACCTTGGAAGGGTCCCATAATAGCCGTTATACCACGCCCGCTTATTATATTTGTTTAAATACGCTTTCTATCCAGCCCATTATTTTTCGATGCAGATTTACTCCGAAATCCGGGTTGCCGTTACTTATGACAGACAAGCGGACGGTTCCATAGGGCAGTTTTCTTCTTTTATAATCAGTCTTATTTATTCTTTTGTCTATTTGCGTTTTCCTGAATTGTTTTGTTGGAAGCTCGGTAATCCTTTTCCAATAGTCAATGCACTTTTTTTCGTTATTATCCGGATAAAGATGCATTGCGATTGTAATATTATCGTCTTTGAGTCCGCAAACATCTTTAAGCCATTTAATTGCTAATTTTATAGTATTGGCGTCGGAATTGCTAATCTGCGCCGTTTCAAATGATTTAGAGCCTTCTCCGATATATAACCCTATTCCTATCATCCATAAATCTCTTTTTGCGATAACGCCTAATTCTTTTTCCGCAAGCAGTTTTATTTTTTTAATATTTTTAACTCTTTGGTTGTGCCTAATCCGCCCCGATTTAAAAGGTCCGTTTTCAATTCTTTTTATAACTTGCTCGTTAGGGGTAAAAGGCGTTTCTTTAAACCAGCAGCTTAAAGTGCTTTTACTGATTTTTAGCTTTTCCGAAATTAGATTATAAGAATAGCCCTTTTCCCTCAGCTTAGCCGCTTTTCCCCTTCTCTCATTCATAGTATTATTATACCATACTATGATACCTGGTACAATGGTCGTTTATTCACGAACAAACCACGCTATTTATTGGCTTGCATATCAATAAATATTAGCACGATTAATTTATCATTTCTTGCCTTTTAAGGCAAGGGGTGTTATTATATTTTGAAATGTTTTCTAATATTTATTCAAAAATTCCCAAAAGGATTAAGATGTTAATCCTTTTTATAATCATAATTTCGGCGGCTTTTCTCGCTTTTCAGTTTTGGTTCGCGGACGCTAAAAAGGTTCCCAGCGATTTTTTGCAGGCCCGGCAGCAAGCTTCACTTATCGCTTCGGAAATAGTGGCTATCTCCGGCCAATCAACGAATAATCTTAGCCAAATCTCCCAGCTTGATAAAGAAGGTAAATATACCGAAGCGCTCATTTTGGTTTCCCAAGAGCTCGAACGCAATAAAGAGGCGAGAGACAAAGCAATAAAGCTTTCAGTTCAGTTGGAAACGATGGCGAAAAATTTATCGGCGATTTCTCCGGTCTCGGCGGGCCAAACGGCTCTAGAGGCAATAACCTCGGAAACTTCTTTGATAAGCAAACTTATAGACTATAACGACGACCTTACTAAATTGCTTGAGGTTTTGCAGAGCAAATTTTTGGGTAAATACGGCGGAGATAAAATTCCGGAATTAATAGCGAAAATAAACGATGACGTAAAAATCATCAACGAGTTGAACCAAAAATTTAATAGTGTAATGGAAAATTTCGATAATAGTTAAATAAAAATTCCTTCTCGTTTTTCTTCGTAAATGATATTATCGCTGTTTTTACGCCGGCAAGCGCGGTTCCGGCGGTGGTCCGGGTCCGCAATTACCGAATCCTCCGCGTCCTAATCCCTATACTCCAACTCCGCGTCTTCCAAAGGTAACGATTCAGTAAAAAACTTTTACCAACCTTATACGCTATAGCGTATAAGATTATCAAAAGTTTTAAAAACAAATTCTTACGAAGTTGTTCTTACGAAGTTGAACTTTGTAAGATTCGTAAGAACTTCGTAAGAATTTATCTTCCTAAGAGGGAAGCGGAAAAAACCTTAGAACGTTGCCAATTTATTAAAGAACAGATGCGAGCGGCTGGTAAAAAACTATAACGACTTGATACACTATCATATATGATAGTGCCTTGGAATTGTTATGTTCGCGGAAATAACTTCTTTACTATACCATAACGGCTTGCGATGTCGTTAATTTTTAAACAGGGGACATTGCGACGCGCCTATACCCCGCAGTAATTTTTCGGTTTGTCGGAGTGGGGAGAATCGAACTCCCGCTACATGCACCCCATGCATGCGTACTACCACTATACGACACTCCGATTTTTAGTGCGGGGCCATGCATGCGCTTGTCCGCCTTCGGCGGATACTGCCCTTGCCTAACGGCAAGCTACACCCCGTATTTACAGGATTCAGGATTTTTTGCCCTTAAGGCATTTGGCGCAAACTAAAACTCTTCCGCCTTCGGCGGATTTCATCCATTGGAGATTGGGATGTTTTCTTTTTTTGGGCGTCGGGTTATAATTGCTGCGAAGCTTCTTCCTGGCTCCGCGGATAATAGAACCTTTGCCGCATATTGCGCATTGTTTCATAAGAATTAATATAATTTAATTAAAATTAAAAGTCAAAAGTTAAAAATTAAAAATGGAATCAATTTATACAAAACTATTTTTATACGTTATAATCGTTCTTTCGGCGAGTTTTCATGAATTCGCCCACGCCTTTGCCGCTTTTAGGCTCGGCGACTCGACTGCCAAAGACGAAGGCAGGATGACGTTAAATCCTTTCAAGCATATAGATTTAACGGGAACGGTTGTTATTCCGTTATTTTTGCTGTTTTTCGGGGGTGTGTTTATCGGTTGGGCAAAGCCGGTGCCTTACAACCCTTATAATTTGCGCGACAAAAAATATGGTTCGCTTAAGGTCGGATTCGCCGGTCCGGCGGCGAATTTTTTGATAGCTTTAATCCTGGGAATTTTTCTCCGGCTGGTTTTCGCGGGAATTTTCGGGGCAACCGTTTTTTCCGAAGTTTTTTTGTTTGCCGTAGCTTTGATAATTTATATTAATATATTCTTGGGCATCTTTAATCTTATCCCGATTCCGCCGCTTGACGGCTCAAAAGTGTTAATGGATTTATTTCCCAAGACGGCTTATGCCATGGCTACTCTTGGCGTTGTCGGGATATTTTTAGCTTTGGCAATTGCATTTTTTATACTTTCTCCTCTGGCGGGATTTATTTTTAAACTGATAGTCGGGCAGTCATTTGGATTTTAAACTACGGGGTCAGACCCCGTAGAATTTTAAATTGATGTTTAAATTTGAAATTAAAAATAGCCGCGGAAAATTTCGAACCGGCGTTTTAAAAACTCCCCACGGCAAAATAGAAACTCCCAATCTATCAATAGTTGCTACAAATGGCGGAATAAAACTTTTTAATAAAACCGACCATAATAGGGCGAAACTCGAATTGACGATTTCAAACACTTTTCATCTTTTTGTTAATAAAAAAATTCCGGAAATAAAAAAAGCCGGAGGTATTCATACTTGGAGTGGCCTGAAAAATCCAATAATGACGGATTCGGGCGGATTCCAGGTTTTTTCACTTGGTTGGGGAAAGACTCATGGAGTTGGAAAAATTTTGGATTCACAAAAAAATTTATTCTTTCCTCAACCCGCTTCGTCCCGTCTAGCGCGGGACTTCGCTTGTCCTCGCCACGGCGACTCCCGCTGCGCGGGAGACCAAGCTCGCCTGCTGCGGGGTTTCGGCGAAGAACAAATTTTTTCTTCAAATAGCCATGCCAAAATTTTAGAAAAAGGGGTAGTATTTAGTTATAATGGGAAAAAATATGAATTTACTCCCGAGAAATCAATCAAGCTTCAAAAAGATATTGGCGCGGATATTATTTTCGCTTTTGACGAATGCACTTCGCCGCTTCACAATCACGCTTACAATAAAAAAGCGATGGAGCGCACTCACCGATGGGCCATTCGCTGCTTAGCGGCAGCTCAAAATCAAAAATCAAATATCAAAAATCAAAATCAGGCATTATTTGGGATAGTTCAGGGCGGAATTTATAAAGATTTACGAGAAAAGTCTTCAAAATTTATCGGTTCTTTGCCTTTTGACGGCTTCGGGATAGGAGGTTCTTTTGGAGAAAGACAAATGAGAGAAGTTTTGGGTTGGGCTTTAAGCGGTTTGCCCGAGCAAAAGCCGCGGCATCTTTTGGGAATCGGAAAATTAAATGATATTTTTATTGCGGTTAAACAGGGAATAGATTTATTTGATTGCGTTATTCCCACGCGCGAGGCCAGACATGCCAGAATTTATGTTCCAAGCGGAAAGCTTGATATCAAGAAAGAAATTTTTGCCAAAGACAAAAAAATGATAGATAGAAATTGCGATTGCTGGGTTTGCAAAAACAAAATTTCCAGAAGCGAGCTCCGCGATTTTTTCAAAAATGACAGAATAAAAGGCCAAAAATTGGCGATGTTGCATAATATCCAGTTTTACAAAAATCTTTTTGCGGAAATCCGCGAATCCGCGGGGAGAGAGAGAATGGAAAAATTGGAGAAAAAATATTATACTTATTTAAAGGATCGCGATTAAATGAAATAAATTATGCCCAGTAACACTACTTCAATGTTTTGCTTTTAGAAAAAGCAAAAAACGAAGCAAGTTGCCGGGTAAAAGATTAAATTAAAAAACATTACTCCAGTCCAATCACGATTTATCGTGATTAAGTTGAAGTAGTGTTACTGGGTATGCCCAAAAATATAAATATTCAGCATTTTGAAAGTCTGACGAGAATGGAAAAATTCGCGGTTTGGATAACTAATCACATCGGCACGATGGGTTTTTTCTTGATTGTGTTTTTTTGGACTTTGGCATGGATAGCCTGGAATATTTTTTCTCCAAAAGAATTGAAATTCGACCTGTACCCGGCTTTCACGCTTTGGCTTTTTATCTCAAACATACTTCAGCTTTTTCTCTTGCCGCTTATTATGGTCGGCCAGAATTTACAGATGAGGCATGCCGAATTTAGAGCTGAAAATGATTTCGAAATCAATCTTAAAGCTAAAAAAGAAATAGAAACAATTCTGAAAAAATTGGAACTGCAAGACGAAAAAATTTTTAAAATTTTGAAATTGCTTGAAGAACGGTAAAATAATTAGGCTTTAGCCGCCACCAGAGCGATTATCTTTCCACAGCGGTTTTCTTTTAAAATTTTTACGGCTTCGCTTATCGTATCGCCGGTGGTAAAAACGTCATCAATTAAAATGACGTTTTTTTCTTTTATGGATTCGGGATTATTGATTTTAAAACATCCGGAAATATTTTTGAGCCTTTCTCCTTTGTTTTTCATTTTTGCCTGCGGTTCGGTTTTCTTTATTCTTTCAAAGCCCTCAACGAGCGGCAAGTTAAAATGTCCGGCGACATATTCCGCCATCAATTTCGCCTGGTTAAAACCTCTTTGCCTTTCGCGGCTTTTGTGGAGCGGGATAGGAATTATTATAGAATTGAGAATTGAGGATTGAGAATTAAGGGAGTTTAAATATTTAATTAAAAATTCACCTAAAACTGGCGCGAGATTTCTGATTCCTTGGTATTGAAAAGACTGAATTATTTTTTGAAGAACGGGGTCGTTGTATTCTCCGGCCGAAGCGAGAAAAAAACGCGATTTGGGGTGACAAGTTTTTTCCATATTGGGCAGCCTCCCCCGGCAAATCGGGCAAAAAAACGCGGAATTTATTTTTATCAATGAAAGGCAAGTATTACAAATAAATCCGTTTTCGCCGTCCAAATGTTTTTCGCAGTTTAGGCAAATGCGGGGGAAAAGAATATCAAGCGCGATTTCTTTAAATTTGATTAAATAAGAAAACATTGTATAATTATATCAAAATGTTTAATTTTATAAAATCTTTAGTCGGCGCAGAACCTTATCTTGGCGTTGATATAGGCACGACTTCAATTAAAATAGCTGAAATTTCAATGGGGAAAATACGCCCTAAGCTTCAAAACTACGGAATTTTGGAAAGTTATGGCCATTTGGAACGTCTGAACGACGCCATTCAAACAAATTCTTTGAAACTCGCCGAAAAAGAAACTGCGGAACTTTTGAAATCGATTTTGGCGAAACTAAAACTGAAAACCAATTACGCAAGCGTTTCGGTGCCTTCTTTTTCGGCATTTATTACATTAATAGAATTACCTAAAATGTCAGACGCCGATACCGCTAAAACCGTTTCATTCCAGTTAAATCAATATATTCCCTTGCCGGCTTCAGAAGTCGCCACTGAGTGGTTTAAGGTTGGTGAAAAAAGCGATGAAAAAGGTTTTGATAAGCAAGAAATACTTATAACTTCCATCCCCAATGGACAGATAAAAAGATATCAAAATGTTTTTAATTTGGCGGGATTAAAATTAAAATCTTTGGAAATTGAAAGTTTAAGTTTGATAAGGGCTATCGTGGGCTCGGACCCGACTCCGACGCTGCTTGTTGACATTGGCGCCCGTTCAACGAACATGGCAGTTTCCGAAAAGGGGTTTCTTAAACACAATAGGCAGACCGATTTTTCCGGCGGTTCTCTGACGCAAGCTATAGCGAATGGTTTGAATATTAACGCCCGTAGAGCCGAAGAATTAAAGAAGCAAAAAGGGCTTTTGGGCGGCAGAGGCGATTATGAGTTATCCACATTAATATTTCCCTTTTTAGATGTTATAATTAACGAAGCGGATAGGGTTAGAGAAAATTACGACAAAAACAATAAACATAAGATAGAGAGAGTGATTTTGGCCGGTGGCGGAGCCAACTTACTCGGATTGGATAAATATTTTGAAAAACAAATAAATCTGCCGACGGTCGTGGGAAACCCGTTTTCAAAAATAGATTATCCGCCCGCGATAGACCCGTTTGTGAAAGATTTGGGCCCCGCTTTAAGCGTGGCGATAGGTTTAGGATTAAGAAAATTCATATAAGTAAATAATTTTTTATTATGCCAGACGCAAGAAACGTTCTTGAAGAGCAATTAAGGAAGGGCGGAAGCAGGTTGCCGGTTGGGCTTCCTTGGCAGCTTTTGATTTTTTCTTTCGCTATTTTGGGTTTGATGCTGGCGAGTTATTTTGGAATGATTTTCGGGTACAAGCCTTATTTGAATTCTCAAATTAGCGGAGTTAACGCCCAAATAAAAGAATCGGAAAAAATCATTAACAGCGAACAACAAAAAAATTTGACAAATATCTATTCGCAACTGATAAATATTCAGGATTTATTGGATTCGCATGTTATAACTTCAACGCTTTTCGATGAATTGGAAAAAAGCACTTATCCACAGATTTATTACACAGGTTTGAATTTATCGTTGTCTGAAAAAAAATTGGAATTGCAAGGCATATCGCAGGATTACGTTACGCTGGTCAGACAATTGGACTCTTTCAAAAATAGCCAGCTATTTGGCGATGTTATTTTTGATAGCGCGAAATCAACCGCGGACGGAATAAGTTTTTCAACAAGGGTCGTTTTATTGCCGGATAAATTAAAATAAAAATATGCGCTCATCTTCAAAAAGGTTTATAAGTATTCTGGTATCGGCGCTGGTGTTTATCGCCGCAATTTTCGTCTATAATAATTTTATTTTGCCGGCCTATTCGGAAATAAAGGATTTAAGAGCGAATCTATTGAGCATTTCGGAAGCGGCGGATAAACAGCAGTCGGCGATAAAGCAAATACAAAATCTTTTGCAGAAACAACAAGATATTTCAGGCACTGAAAAAGTTATTGGAGCTATTTTACCGCTGTCTCAAAATGTCGCTTCAAATCTGAATCAGATTTCCAGTTTGGCAGCGGTTAATAATTTAAAGCTTGAGTCTTTGTCGGTGAGTAAAATGGCGAATAAGCCGTTAAGCAACCAAAAATTGGTTAAAAGCGTCGGGGTTCTAAGGTTTATCTTTCAATTAAGCGGAAGCTATGAAAATTTTAAAGCGTTTCTTAGGGCGGCTGAAACCAATATCGCGTTAATGAACTTGGTTGATTTGAAAATAGAATCCGCCCAAAGTTCAAAGGCCGGCGGAGGAAATTTTTTATTCTCGGCCAATATGGAAATGTATTATCAAACGGAATAAATAAAATCATGGCTATAATTATTGAAGAAGAAAAAAGAAGAATAAATTGGTTTCCGCTTATTTTGGCGGTTTCGTTGTTTGTGATGGTTGTCTCTTTGGTTTATTATTTATTTTTCGCGCCGACGCCATTAATAGAAAAAATCATTTCTCAAAATATTCAAACGCTTAAAGAGCTTTCGGGTATAAAATTGAATCCCGAGGAAGTGGTTAATAACCCAAAATTCCAAGTTCTCCGACAATACGTTAATCCAGTTGAAACCGGGTCGCCCGGTAAAAACAACCCATTTTTAAAATAAAATAAAAAAACCGTGGAAAATAAAATTTTAGTTCAAGAACTGACGAAAGAGGGTCTTTTAAGCGAGGACGTTTTAAAAAAAGTTCTTCAAGATGCGTCCCTTTCCGGAAGGAAAGTGGACGAGCTTATTTATGAACGGCGTTTGATAAGCGAGGAAAAAGTCAACGAAGTAAAAAGTCGTCTTTTAAACGTTCCTTACAAAAAGATAAAAGTCGGAGAAGTCCCGGACGATATTTTAAAACTTATACCGGAAGAAACTCTTAGAAATTATAAAGTTGTCCCCATCAGCCGTTCGGCCGATGTTTTGGTCGTAGGAATGGTTTACCCCGACGATGTAAAGGCGCAAGAAGCGTTAAAATTTATTGCCAAACAGGTAAGGTTAAATTTAGGAGTTTATCTCGTCAGTTATTCGGCATGGGAAGAAATGTTAAAGCGTTATTCTCCTTATAAAAGTGAAGTTGAGACTGCCATAAGATCTTTGAATTTGCGGCCTGGCGAAGGCGCGAGTTATCAAAAAATCGTCATGTTAGAAGAAGGAGCGGCCGTTTCGGAAGAGGCGCCGATTATCAGAATAGTGGCGTCAACGCTCAAAGAAGCGGTTTGGCAAAAAGTTTCGGATATTCACATAGAACCGCAAAGAGACAGGTTGCGAATCAGGTTTAGGCTTGATGGAGCTCTAAGCGAGGTATCGTCTTTACCGCTCGAACTTCACCAGCCGATTGTTTCTCGCGTCAAAATCCTTTCAAATCTAAAAATAGATGAAACGCGCGCGCCTCAAGACGGCAGGTTCAGGACGGTTCTTTTTAATCGCGACATTGATTTCCGTGTTTCTACATTTCCGACGCCGATAGGAGAAAAAGCCGCTATCCGCGTTTTAGACCCGACAGTGGGCTTAAAGGGGTTGGAAGAATTGGGGTTGGTTGATAGAAATTATCAAATAGTTAAAGAGGGGATTGAAAAGCCTTACGGAATGATTTTAATCACCGGCCCGACGGGCTCGGGGAAAACAACCACGCTTTATGCCCTAATGCAGATTTTGAACAAAGAAGAGGTTAACATTGTCAGCTTGGAAGACCCTGTTGAATATTTTATAGACGGGTTGAACCAATCGCAGGTGCGACCGGAAATAGGCTACGATTTCGCTTCGGGCTTACGCCAAATTCTTCGTCAAGACCCGGATATTATTATGGTTGGCGAAATCAGGGATAATGAAACCGCGGGCTTGGCGATTCATGCCGCTTTAACCGGCCATATAGTGCTTTCAACTCTTCATACGAATAATTCCTTGGGCGCGATACCGCGTTTGATAAATATGGGAGTGGAGGCGTTTCTTTTGCCGGCGGCTTTGAATTTAGTTATGGCGCAAAGATTGATTCCGCGGCTTTGCGAAAAATGCCGCAAAGTGAAACCCGTTCCGGAGAAAATCCAAGAAATCATAAAAAAAGAAGCGGATACTATGCCGAAAGAAATGAAAGACTTTAAGCAGCCATATGAAATTTATCAGTCGGTCGGATGCCCGGCTTGCAATGGCAAGGGATTTATCGGCAGGGTGGCGCTGTTTGAAATTTTGAAAATGACTCCGGAGCTTCAGGATATAATAAACAGCGGTCCCACCGAGCGTAAAATCCTTGAAGAGGCAAAACGGCAAGAAATGATAACTCTGCGCCAAGACGGAATCTTGAAAGCGCTCAAAGGATTAGTTTCAATGGAAACGGTTTTGAGGGAAACAACAGAGATGTAGATAAAAAATGATAGATAATAAATAAAAAATAGAGAATAGAGGTATTTATTATTTATTATTTTTAGTTTATTATTTAGGTATATGGATTACAAACAAAAATTAAACGATTTATTATTGGCAGCGGCGCGGCAAAATGCGTCGGACTTGCATTTGGCGGCCGGCAGGCATCCGACCCTAAGAATAGATGGAGTTTTGATTCCCTTACAGAAAGAGCTGTTAGTTACTTCCGAAGTGAGCGAGGGTTTGATGTTCGCCATGCTCACGCCCGAGCAAAAAGAAACTCTTTTGGCGGAAAAAGAAATAGATTTTTCTTACAGCTTTGAAGATAAAGCCCGCTTCAGGGTAAATATTTTCCATCAGCGCGGATATTTGGCGGCGGCTTTACGCCTTATTTCGGCGCAGATAAAAACGGTTGAAGAATTGAATTTGCCGTCCGTACTCCACGATTTTTGTAAATTGTCGCAAGGATTTGTTTTGGTTGTCGGTCCGGCCGGACACGGGAAATCAACGACTTTGGCGGCGATGATAGACGAAATAAATCATTCCAGAACGGACCATATTATCACCATTGAAGACCCGATAGAATATATTTTCACCCAGGATAAGAGCATAGTTTCTCAAAGGGAAGTTAAATCCGACACTTTGAATTTTCATAAAGGTTTGGAGTCGCTTTTACGTCAAGACCCCGATGTGATTATGATAGGTGAAATGCGCGATAAAGAATCAATGGCAACCGCGATGACGGCGGCTGAAACCGGCCACCTGGTTTTTTCAACGCTTCACACGAATTCCGCTTCGCAAACGATAGACAGGATAATAGACAGCTTTCCGGTTGAACAACAAGGGCAAATTTCTTCGCAATTGGCCGCGACTTTGGTTGGTATCGTTTCCGAAAGGCTTATTCCTAAAATTGACGGTGGCAGAGTTCCGGCGTGCGAAATAATGCTTACCAACCCGGCTGTCCGCAATCTTATCCGCGAACGGAAATCTTATCAAATTGATTTGGTTATTGAAACTTCGGTTCAAGAAGGAATGATGACATTAAACCGCTCGCTGGTTTATTTGTTGAAGAAAAAAGAAATTTCTTTGGAAAACGCGGAATTGTACTCTTTGAGCCCGAGCGAGTTGAGGATATTATTGGAGAGAAGCTAAAATAAAATTGAAGAATTGAAATATTGAAAGATTAGAAAAAACAAAAACAATCATTCAATATTTTCAATTAACAATCTTTCAATGAAATTTAGGTATAACGCCAGAACTCAACAAGGGGAATTGCAAACGGGATTTGTGGAGGCCACGAACCGCGAAGCGGCCGCGGGCATTTTAACGGGCCATAATCTTTTTGTTTTAAGTTTGGAAAGTTCGGAAAAACGCCACCGGTACGATTTTATAACGGGAATTTTTAATAGGGTAAAAATTTCGGATTTAATGATTTTTACCCGCCAATTCGCCACGTTAATGGAATCCAAAGTTCCTCTAAATACCGTTTTAAAAACACTTTATAAGCAAACAAATAATCAGATTTTAAAAGAAGCGGTTTTTCAAATTTCTTCCGATATAGGCGCCGGTCTTTCTTTGTCGCAGGCGATGGAGCGCCAAAAGGGGATATTCTCGGAATTTTATTTGAATATGATACGTTCGGCGGAAATCACGGGCCGTTTGGAAGAGGCGGCGCAATTTTTAGCGGATTATCTGGAAAAAGAATCGATATGGAAAAGTAAAATCCGCAGCGCGATGATTTATCCAGTAATAGTTATCATTATGTTTATTGCGGTCGCGGGGATAATGGTCGTAGTGGTTTTTCCGCAAATAGCGCCAGTGTTTGAAGAAACGGGGATGGATTTGCCCGTATTGACAAAAATTTTTTTAGGCGCGGGAAGTTTTATAATTCAATGGTGGTGGGCGGTTCTTCTGATATTGGCGGTTTTTATTTTCGTCATTGCCGATTATTTTCATACGCCGGAAGGTGAAGCGGTTTTAGATGAAATAAGCGTGAAAGTTCCGATAATCGGAAATCTTTTTAAAAAACTTTATATCAGCCGTTTCGCCGAGTCGACAAATATTTTAATTAAAGGCGGGATTCCAATTACTCAAGCGATTGGGATTTCCGCGAACGCCATCGGAAACGTCGTTTATAGAGATATTTTGCTTGAAATGGCAGAGGGAGTAAGGGGTGGAGAATTATTATCGGACCTTTTGGCGAAAAACGAATATTATTTCCCGATTTTGGTGAGTCAAATGGTTGCTATAGGCGAAGGGACCGGGCGATTAGATTATATTTTATCCAAAGTTTCCGATTTTTATACTCGTGAAGTTAATGACGCGTTGAATAATTTGGTCGAACTTATACAGCCGATTTTAATAGCGGGCATAGGCGTTTTAATCGGTTTGTTGTTTGCTTCGATTTTGATTCCGATATATAATTTAGCTCAAGCATTCTAAAGGTCGAAGTTAATAAAGCTTTTAGCTTTGAGTTTTTAGCTTTTAGTAATTTACTAACAGCTAACAGCTAACAGCTAACAGCTAAATAAATGAAAAAAGAAAAAGGTTTTACATTAATTGAAATGCTTATAGTTGTCGCCATTATCGGGCTTTTAGCTTCAGTCGTTTTGGTGGGCTTGGGCTCTTTTAGGTCTCGGGGACGCGACGCCAGAAGAGTGGCGGATTTGAGAGGAGTTCAAAACTCGTTAGAGCTTTATTACCTTAAGAACAACAATTATCCGGAGGCTAACAGCTGGAGCGATTTGCGGAGCGCGTTAATAGGTGCTGCTATAGGAATTACCATTGTTCCGAATGACCCGTTTAGCGGTTCCGCGAGCCAAAGTTATTCTTACGGTTATTCTTCGGATAAACAGGGCTATGTTTTAGGCGCAACGCTTGAAGATGCTGACAGCTCCTCTTTAAAAGACGATATTGATACTACGGTTTACGGAGTTAATTGCGCGGACCCGGTTTATTGCGTTCAGTTTTAATTGGAAAGAGCCCTTCGGGACTCTTTTTGATTAGTATTCTACGGG
>Ga0100390_10002156_pt1 | contig 17383 bp, 22 predicted proteins | sample CryGeymeta201514_FD_81540 | JGI IMG/M metagenome (GOLD analysis project Ga0100390, IMG submission 81540) | Groundwater microbial communities from Crystal Geyser aquifers in Utah, USA - Crystal Geyser metaG 2015-14 | ecosystem: Environmental > Aquatic > Deep subsurface > Groundwater | place... | reverse complement strand
TGCAACTCGTCAACCTTAGTCTTTAATTTTGACCAATCATCCTTAAGCTCTATGGGTGGCACAACACAAGCAGAGAGCGGCACATTATCAAAGCGTCCAGCATTCATCAAAATTGGAGTGCTGGGTATTATTTTTTTTGATAATAATTGATTCATGATACTTACTTCAAATCCAGCAATATCACCATCGTCATAAGCATCCTCTAGCGAGGCAATGTTTTTTGCCACTCGAGCAAATGCATTTTTTAAGGTTTCCTTTTCGCCGATTATTTTCCATTTTCTCAAAGTTTCATTATCCAAAAACCCTGGCAGATTTCCCTTATTTATTTCCAATTCATTTACTCTTTCAAAATTAGTCATATTTTAGTAATAATTTCATCGCTCTTGAGCTTATATTATACTATCACAAAAAGTTCGAACCAAAAAGAGGCTTTGGCAAGCCTCAATTTGATTCAAATTTCATAAGCACGGGTGGTTAGATGAAGTTAGAACCTGTTTGATGACGACTTAATATATGTAGTTAGAACTGGATTTAGAGGAAAAATGCTTTATTCAAGACTACTCGGACTAGATGACTTTAGTATAATAAAAAGAAAATATAAAACAAATAAAATAAAAAAACAAGCCTTATAGCTAACAGAAAAAAACTTTTTCCAAGAACTAGAGATTTTAAAAGTTGAACTTTCTGCTAACCAATAAGCTAAGAATCCGTAAATAAGTAATATTAACGGAATAAAAAAAGATTTAACTATATAAACTATATAAATTATTGAGAAACGAGTTGGTATTCCCATATTGTAAAAATTTAAAATTTATTTACATTGAGCGGGTTTGTAGACGCAGTTCAAACTGAGTTTAGGGAGAAATGCTTTATTTAAAGATAGAGAAATGATGATTATTATTGAAATCAGGTTTAATTTAACAGCCTGAGGTATTAGCAAAATAAATACAAGGACAACGCTCTCCAGGTATGCAGCTTTTTTTGCATTCTTCATATTCATTAATTATCTTTTCATTTCTTTTTTTATCTTTATAATTATCATATTTTAAATAACTGAATATAGATAGGGTAACCAAAAATAATATTAGTAAAACTATGTTCAATTTACCTCTATATATTTTTTTCATCCTTATGCTTTTAATAACAACTATAGTTAAAACTATTGCTAAAACAGGAAGGAGAAAATAAAATTCAATTCTTGTTAAAATAAATTCCTTGATGTCAATGCAAGCTGCGGCAATATTAGGAACCATTGAAGCTACTAGTGTTCCTATTAAAATTTCAGATTTTATTTTTTTATCCATTTTTTTGTTTTAATTTTAATATCTAAATTATATCACAAGTTCTAATCCTACGAATTATGGCTAGAAGTTAGAACCAAAAAAGAGGCTTACTGAAGCCTCTTTTTGTGCCTGCACGGGTGCCAGGACTCGAACCTGGGAAAACGGTTTTGGAGACCGTTGTGATACCACTTCACCACACCCGCGTATAAGTTTATAAAATTTTCATCTGGAACTTTATGGACTTTATAAACTTTATTAACTTTTGACTTATTTCGTTTCCTTATGCGGCGTATGTTTCTTGCATTTGGGACAATGTTTTTTCATCTGCAATTTTTCCTTGAGTTTCTTTTTGTTGCGAGTGGTGTGATAATTGACACTTTTGCAAACTTCGCAAGCCATTTTGGCTATATTTTCTCTGGCCATTTGAATAGTTATTAGTTGTTAGTTGGTAGTTTGTAGAAAATATTCTAAAAACCACTGGCTACTAACTAAAAACTTATTTGAGCCGTTGGCCGGATTTGAACCGGCGACCTACTCCTTACCATGGAGTTGCTCTACCAACTGAGCTACAACGGCAAACAGTGGGCAGGGAGGGATTCCTCCTCGCTCCGACTCGGAGCCTGGGCGCTACACACAGTCTCGCCCAGGCGGGACTACTCGCGCCCTTCGAATCCCCTTTTCTTTCCTGCAATAAATTTTATTCTCCTTGAAAAGGAGAATAAAATTATGTGGGCAGGGAGGGATTCGAACCCCCGAAGGCCGAAACCGACAGGTTTACAGCCTGTTGTAATAGACCACTCTACCACCTGCCCGATTCATTTTTAAATTTTCAAACTTTCTATTAAACGCTTTTTTAAATCTTTCTTCCCGTCGCTACTTTTTAAATATTTTTCTCTTCTCATTGCTTCACTCTTGAACAAATATGCTTCATAGCATAATAATTTTATCGGCAATCTATTTTTTGTGGAAGCAACTTTTCCTTTTTTATGTTCATCTATTCTTCTTTTCAAATCATTCGTAAAGCCTACATAAAAATTGCCATCTTTTTTACTTAATAAAATATACACGTAATACATATTTTAAAAAATACTCGGAGGGATTCGTCCGGCATCCGCCGGACGCCCCGCGTATGCTGGGGCGAACCCCCGAAGGCGCAAGCCGACAGGTTTACAGCCAGATCCAGTTGACCACTTTGGTACCTACCCGACAATAATTAAAAAATTAAAAATCAAAATGAAAAATTATTTTTTATTTTTAAGGGACGACCTATTTACCCCACACCATTTTACCAAAATTTTTCAGAGCCAGCGGTCGGAATCGAACCGACGACCTATAGTTTATCCCGCACCTTTTGCCTAGGAGCCGAGGAGAGGGATCGAACCTCCAACCTATGGTTTACAAAACCATTGCTCTGCCATTGAGCTACCTCGGCAAAAGGTGCGGGACTCTAACCAGCTGAGCTAAGGTAGTTCGCTCTCTTCCAACTTTTTCGATTTAAAAACTACTTGCTTAATAAATTTTCCAGCCGTCTTATTTTGTATCTGGCGTTGCGGTTAGTCGGATTGAGTTTTAAAATCTGCTTGAAGCATTCTTTGGCGAATTCAAAACTTTCCATTTCCAGATAATATTCTCCCAATCTTTCATAAGCCTCGATGTCTCTCGGATTGGAAGCCACTCTTTCAATCAGGAGTTCTTCTAAGCGGCTTCTTATTTCCGTTTGAATTCCGGGTTTGACTATTTTTTCACTGATTATCGGCTTAAATGTTTTTTCTGTTTCCGATTTTTTATTAAGTTTAGAAACTGGCGGAGATTGAGGAGTGTCTTTTTTTAAATTTTCAAATTTATATTTTTTGATTTTATCCATTATTTCTGTTTCTTCGGCTTGTTTTTTAATTTCAATTGATTCTTTATTCCTTTTTTTCCTCAAAGATTGTACCCAGCCGCCAAAAACAACTTCCATCTTCAAAAAAATATTCCGGATATTTCCGACCCTTTTTTCTAAAAAAGCCAACAGTCTACGCTTAGTTTCCTGAAGGTTTATTTTTCTGAAAATTCTTCTATTTTTCCCGGAAAAGTTTTTTTCTCCGGCCGATTTAACGGACAATGGCTGAATTTCTTTAATTTCGGACACTTTGGGGGATTTTTTGAATAAAAAAACAATGATAGCCGCCAAGCTTAAAATGACTGCTATGGGAGGAATGAGGGAATAATTCATATTTTTTACTTTAAAAATAGTATCCGCTTTCAGACAAGCTCCGGATTTCTTTCACAACAACTCGCGAAAAATCCATTTAAATCCAGCTTGCCGGCTGAAACTCTGGCGCTAGCGAATTAAATCCTTTTTTTTAATTGAAATATATTTTCCGCTTTCCAATTTTATCTTGATTTCCTGTAAAATCGCGTTGATTTCCACTACTGTTCCTTTGCCCTCCGGAATTTCAACTATGCTGTGCAGTTCCGGCATTCCTTTGAGCATTTCTTTATACTGCTCCGATTCATAAGCCAGACAGCACATTAATTTCCCGCACAATCCGGAAATTCTTTCCGAACCTCTGTGAAAAATTTGCTGGCAGCGGGCCATGTCCGTAGTAATGCTTTGCATATTGCCTCCGAATCTCACGCAGCATAATTCCCTCCCGCAAATTCCATAACCGCCGATATTCCTGGCTTCGTCGCGAGAGCCAATCTGCTGCATCCGGATTGTTTTTTTGAATTTACCGGCGATTTCCTTGACCAGGTTTCTGAAATCAATCCGGCCGTCGGAAACAAACGCTAAAATTGCCTGTTTTCCGTCTAAGCTCACGACGGCATCAATAATTTTCATTTCAAACCCGTTTTTCCTGGCCGATTCTTTGGCAAAATCCACTATTTCTTTGGCCTGTTTTTTATTTTCCTGGTAAGGGCTTTTCTCTTTTTGAATAATTTTTCGCAAAATTTTGTTGGCCGGATCCTCTTTGACTGCCAAATTTATTTCCGCCACTTTTCCAAACTCCCCCGAATCTGATTGGTCGGAAAGCACCACCACTATGTCTCCCTGCTCCAGATCCTCTTGTGCCCAATAAAGGCGTGGCCCTTCCCAGGAACGCGCGATAATTAAAACCTTATTCATAAATTAAATTTCAAACCTAAAAAATTCTCCGACCTGGATATTCTCTCCGATTTTTCCTATTTTTTCCTGAATTAATTCTTTAACGGTTATTTCCGGATTTTTGACAAAAGGCTGGGCCATCAACGCTATTTCTTCCCGGAACTTCTTTTCCTTGCCCTCTAAAATCTTATCCAGCATCGTTTCTTTTTTCCCCTGGTTTAAAAATTGTTCCCTCCAAATATCCCTTTCTTTTTCGATTCTTGAAGATGGAACATCTTCCGGATTTAAATATTCCGGGCTGGAAGCGGTAATATGCATCGCCAAATCTTTGGCTAATTCTTTGAATTCTTCATTGCGGCCGACAAAGTCCGTTTCACAAAAAAGCTTAACCATCGCCCCCACCTTATTGGTGGAATGGACATACACGCCTAAAATTCCTTCTTTAGCGCTGCGACCGGTTTTTTTAGCCGCTATTTCCTGACCCTTTTTTCTGATTATTTCCAGGGCCAGTGTTTCATTTCCTTTGGATTTTTCCAAAGCTTTTTTAACATCCACTACTCCCGCGCCGGTTTTTTCTCTTAAATTTTTTATTTTTTCTAAATCCATTTTTTTAACGGCTATTTTTTAACGGCTTCCGGCTGCTTAATTTTTTCTTTGCCCTTCAGCACGGCTTGGCCGATATAGGCCAGCATCAGCTGCAAAGAAGAAATCGCGTCTTCGTTGACCGGAATTTTATAATCCACGTCTTCCGGATCAACATTGGTGTCCACCAGGGCGATAATTGGAATTTTTTTTATTTTAGCTTCTTTAAGCGCCAAATTATCTTCAATTACTCCGGTCAAAAATATGGCTCCGGGCAATTTAATCATATTTTTTATTCCTCCCATCTTTCCTTCCAGACTTTCCAATTCTTCCATAATTTTCATCTGTTCAAATTTGGTATATTGGGAAAATTCGCCCCGTTTCAGTTTCTCCTGGCCATCCCGCAAGAACTTGACTCGCCTGGAAATAACTTCAAAATTAGTGAATGTTCCGCCCAGCCATCTTTCCACCACATAGGGCATCTGGCAACGCTTCGCCAGGGATAAAACTATATTTTTGGCTTGTTTTTTGGTGCCGACAAAAAGTATTTGCTGTCCTTCGGAAATAATTTTTTCGATAAAATTTCTCGCCTCTTCCAATTTTTCAACTGTCTTTTGCAAATTGATTATGTTTATTCCGTTTTTCGTCATAAAAACATACTCGTTCATTTTGGGATTTTTACGCGCTTTCTGATGACCAAAGTGCGCCCCGCTCTTAAACATTTCCCGGATATCAACTTTTAGATTAGCAAAGTCAAAATCAGCAAAAAAATCATTTTTTCTTGCTATCTGGTCTTTGACCGCTTCCCCGCCGGTTGACAAGGGTTCCTTTTTCCGCTTTAAAGCAGAATTTTTATTGTTTTCCATTTTTTTAAATCCTTAATTATTATGTCCCGCCCGCTTCGCCAGCGAGGCGAGTCTTGGCAGGATAACCGCTACTAATTGACCAGCTTCTTATTTCTCTTTTGACTTATTAATAAGTCAAAAGAGAACAGGACAGAAGCTTCAAAAAGTATGAGTTTTATTCCCCGCCAATTTCACCAATATTTAAACTTATCAGGCTAAGTTTAGTGAAATTGGCGGGGAATTTTATACTTAAAAAGTATACCAATCCGGCCATTTCTTGTCAATTTTAATCTTTTATGTTAGATTAATTAAGCTTTAAAAATATTTAAAATTTCAAAAAAATGAAAAAGGACATTCATCCCAAATATTATTCCGACGCCAAAATAACTTGCGCCTGCGGCCATGTGATCCATGCCGGGTCAACCGTCAAAGAAATGCAGATTGAAATCTGCTCCGCTTGCCATCCTTTTTACACCGGCAAGAAAAAAATGGCTGATATCACCGGCCGGGTCGACCGCTTCAAGAAATTGGCGGAAAAAACCGCTCAAAAGAAAACAGCCAAGAAAGAGAAGAAAATCAAGCCAGCCGTCAAAGAGAAAAAACCCGCCGGAAAAAAGAAATAACGCGATGATTTTAAAAATCCCTCCGCCAAGGCGGGGGGATTTTTCATTTTTACTTTTTTAACAACATATTGGGAACAACGGAAGCTTCCAGCAATTTCATTAATTCGGGAGGCAATTGAGCGCCTCTGACATGGGCGTTTTTAGCAAATTCCGCCGCCTTTGCGATATCTTTTTTTTCATAAAAAAGAATGGCCAGATTACGCCAAGCCTCTCCATAGTTGGGATTAATTTCCAGTGTTTTTTGCCAAAACGCTTCGGTTTCTTCTTTTCTGCCCATTTGGTAATAAAGCAAGCCCAGATTAAAATGCGCCGCGTCGTAATAGGGATTAATAGCCAGCTCCTTTTTAAATTCCGCTTCCGCTTCCTCCCATTTTTCTTTTTTCATCTGAATTAAACCGAGATTATTGTGCGCCATTTGTTCGTTCGGATTTAATTCCAGAGCCTTCCTGAATTCCACTTCCGCCTCATCGAAATTGTCATCCAAATAATACATAGCTCCCAGATTATTATGATTAAAAGCAAAACTGGGAGAGGTGGCGGCGGCATTTTTCCAAAAATTAATTTTATTTTTATAATATTTATTGCGACAAATCGTGATTGAGGAAAAAATAATTATCAGCAAGAGGCTCAAAGCCAGAATTATTTTTTTATTCAGAAAATTGAGAAATTTTACCCGCCCCATTCCTAAAAAAATAAAAATAAATCCCAGCATCGGCAAGTAAATTCGATTTTCCGAAAAATCCGGCGTCGTATCCTGCGGTTTAATTAGAGTCAGTAAAATAAACAGAAAAAACCAGGTAACGCCAAAGACGATCAGGCGGTAATTTTTATTCCGGGATAAAATAAACCACGCCAGCAATAAAATTAAAGCTGCTATTCCATAAACCATTGTCATGTCACGCAAAACCGGAAAAACTGATAAATCAAAAGGCAGAAATATTTTTCCGACTGCCGGAATAAGTGCTGGTAAATTTTTATAGACAGACAAAGGAATATGATAATCCGCATTGCCGATAAAATTATTCAGCACTCCTTTTCTTATCAGCAACCAGCTTAAGAAAAGACTGATCCAGCCAGCCAACAGATAAGAATAATATTTGCAATCGGCTATGATTTTTTTTCTGCCGATAAAAATAATGGCATAAGCGGCGCAAAGCATTGGCACCATTACCGCCGTTTCTTTAGTCAATAAGGCTAATGCTAAAAAAAATAAATGCCAAAAATAATTTTTCTTCCCGTATGTTTGCGAAAAATCCACAAAAAACCACAAAGCCGGAAACACAAAAACAGCCAGCAATGAATCATTCCGGCCGGATATGAAAGCCACGGTTTGAGCGGTTAGCGGATGAATGCCAAAAATTACGGACAACCAAAATGCTGTTTCTTTTTTGATCTTAAGTTTAATCAAAAGGATAAGCAGCAAACAAGCGGCCAAAATATGCAGCATCAAATTAGACAAATGAGACATAAAAATTATCGCGTTTCTGCCCAATTGCGCATCCAACATAAAAGTCAGCCTTAAAATCGGCCGGTAAAAAGTTCCGCCCTGATGCGGAGTGCGGAAAATATCTTCTCCCAAAGCGGCCGGAATATTTCCAATATCTTTATTAAAAAAATAATGCTCTACCACTAAAACATTATCATCCAAATAAACAATGTTGAAAAATAAGGTGGCGGAATATACCAGAAAAATAAGGGAGGCGATCCAGAGAAAGGGATGCCAGGAATCCAGAAATATTCTTTGATATTGATTTTTCCAGTTATTATTTTCTGTCTTCATTGATATCATATATAAATTGTCATTTGAATAAATCCGCTTTTTTTCCAAAAATCCGTTAGAGATTGGGACTGATTAAAACGCAGAAGAATTCAGCAACTTTTGCATTTCCGGAAGAAGCGGAATTCCTCTTATTTCGGATTCTTTGGCCCAGCGAATAGCCTCTTCTTTATCTTGTTTTTTATGATAATAAATAAACAGGTTGCGCAGCGCTTTTGAGTAACCGGGATTAATTTCCAAAGCCTTTCTCCAAGCATCAAGCGAATCATCGATTCTTCCCATCCTTTCATATAAAATAGCTTTATTTCCATAAGTAACAAAATAGCCGGGGTTTAACAAGAGTTCTTTGTCATACTCTTCTTCTGCTTTTTGAAATTCATTTCTATTCATATAAATTAACCCGAGATTATTGCGAGCCATGGGTTCTTGGGAATTTATTTCCAAAGCTTTCTCAAATTCTTTTTCCGCTTCATCAGAATTGCCATCCATATAATACATCGCGCCGAGATTCATGTGATTAAAAGGAGAGCTGGGCGAGGTTTCGACCGCATTCCGCCAAAAACTGACTCTATTTCTATAGTGTCGATTGCGAAACATCGTTATGGAAGAAAAAATTATTATTATGATTATTCCCAAAGCGATGATAATCTTTTTGGAAAATTCCGGATCTATTTTCTTTTTAATTTTATCCCAAAAACTGATTTTACCAAAACCTGACAGTAAAAAAATAAATCCGAACATGGGTATATAAATTCTGTTCTCTGAAAATTCCGGCGTTGTGCTTTCAGGCTTGATGAGCGTAAGAAAAATAAACAGCCCGAACCAGGAGACGCCGAATAATATCAACCGGTAATTTTTGTTTTTGGAAAAAATAAACCATAAAAATAATATGGTTAAAGCGATAATTCCATAAATCATCGTCATGTCTTTTAAAATTGGAAAGACCGACAATCGGATGGGCAAAATAATTTTACCTATAGCGGGGATGAGTGCCGGCGAATTTTTCATAATTGAAGAAATCGCCTGGATATCCGCATTGGCTAAAAAGGTATGTAAAACTGATCGCCGAACCAGAAACCAGACAGACAGGATGCTTCCCCATCCGGCCAAAAGAAACAGATATGGTTTATAATTACTGATAATTTTTTTGAAATTAATAAATATCAGAATATATGATACGCAAACAAAGGCTAAAACAACCGCCGTTTCTTTGGTAAACAAAGCCAGCGCGAAAAAAGTTAAATGCCAAATATAAGGCTTCCCTTTTTGCGTTTCAAGAAAATCCAAAAAAAACATCCAGGCCGGGAAGATAAATATGGCCAGCAAAGAATCGTTTCTTCCCGATATGAAGGCCACCGTTTGGGCAGTTAAAGGATGAACTCCAAAAATTAACGAAAACAAAAATGCTGTCTCTTTTTTAATATTCATTTTCAGAAGCAGCTTAAACAGCAAGCAGATGGATATGATATGCAAAAACATATTTGAAAGATGGGACATGAAAACGATTGCTCCTTGGCCGAATTGGGCGTCAAACATAAATGTTAGTCTTTCAACGGGGCGGTAAAAAGATCCCTCGCCAGGGGGGTTTCGGAAAATATCTTCCCCAAAAGCCGCCGGAATATTCCCGAGATTTTTATTAAAAGCATAATGATTCACCACCAGAACATCGTCGTCTAAATAAACAACGTTGAAAAATAAGGTGGCGAAATATACCAGAAAAATAAGGGAAGCGATCCAGAGAAAGGGATGCCAGGAATCCAGAAATATTCCTTGATATTGATTTTTCCGATTATTATCCATCGTTTTTTTGCGCCACGATATTTATCACTTCGCCTTTACAAGAAAAATATAAAATTAAATTAATAATTAAACAAATAGGAAATAAGATAGAAAAAAGGACTAAATGAGCCATTATTTTCAAATTAAAACCGCCTTTTTGCAGCCACTCAAAAAAATAATTATCCATCCGGGTAATAAGATTAACCAGACTTTGCGTGGAAGTAAAAGCGGAATATTCCAGAGAAAAAGTGCCGATACTTTTAACTTTAAAATTATATTTCTGGAGCAATTGCGTAAGCGTCGCGGGCGTAAAAAAAGTCAAATGATGCTTCAGGTCCAGGGCCAACCAGTATTTTTTGGTTAAAACGCTGGTCCAGGAATTATAATTGGGAACTTCAATAACCAGTAATCCGTCTTTTTTTAGCAATTCCTGGATTTTATGCAAATAGGCTTCAGGAGATTTAACATGTTCCAGCACATGCCAAAGAGTGATTAAGTCGAAATTTTTATTCCAATCAATGGAAAGCAGATCTTGATTATAAATTTCCAGTTTTAGTTTTTCCCGGGAAAATTCATAAGCCGCTTGAGAAATTTGCGTGCCGGCCGCCGTTTTGAATTTAAAATATTTCTGCAAAAAATAAAGCATCCAGCCCCGTCCGCTGCCGATATCCAAAATACTTTTCGCTTTAGGCTTAAGCCAAGCTATTTTGACCGCCCGCCAAAAACGGAAAGTTTTGATAATAAATTCCATCCAGAAATTAAAGCGGCTGGCGTTCTCCTGCGCGTAAAAATTTTGATAAATTTCATCCGGCTTTGCGCCATTTTCTTTAAGCGCTAGAACTAAACGGCACTCCCGGCACCGGATAATTTTAGCTTCCGGCATTGCGGAAATGATCTCGTATTCTTCATGCTGGCAGATTTTATTTTCCATATTTCAATTCCCGCTTTTTAAAAATCGCAAATCGGAAAAGCCGACTTTTTTGCAAGATATATTTAACTACCGCCAGCACGGTTTCTAGGGTATATTTCACCGACCGGCTAAAATTGATCTGGGAAGAATCGGCGGCATAAATCGTTGGTACCGGCACGTCCCCCATTCGAAATCCATTATAAGCGGCGGCAATCAAAAATTCCGAATCAAAAACAAAATCATCGGAAAAACTTTCCCAATTGATTTTTTCTAAAACTGCTTTCTTATACGCCCGATAGCCGGTAGAAAATTCTCCCAGATTTTGGCTCAAGACCACATTTTGCAAAAAAGTCAGCAGGCGATTAAAAATATACTTTACGAGCGGCATTCCTCTTTTAAGAGTTTCTTTTCTTGATCGAATTCGGTTTCCTAAAGTAATATCGCAAATATCCAGTTCTAACGGCATTAACAATCCCCTAACCATTCGGGGATCATATTGTCCGTCCGGGTGAAGCATAATGACAATATCCGCTCCCCTCTTTAATGCTTCTTGATAACATGTTTTTTGGTTGGCGCCATAGCCCAGATTTTTTTCGTGCTTGAGCGCGGTAATCTTTAAATTATTCGCCACTTCCAAAGTATCATCCGAACTATTGTCGTCCACTAAAATAATCTCCGCCGCTAAATCTCGCGGCAAGTAGCTTAGTGTTTTTTCCAGGGTTTTCCCGGCATTATAAGCCGGCAAGACGATAACAATCTTTGGGTTTTCCATAATTTTTGATATTTACCAGCGCGAATAAATTATAACTTGAAAACGGCAAAAATGATAATTTTGCCTATAATCCGAATACGCGCGCTGTTATTACAGATCGATTATATTAATTTTATGCCTAATCACCCGCAGAAATTTGCGGAACATTTCTCCCGACAATTCCAGGGAGGCGGTATTCCTATCGGGATGAAAACTTACGATTTTGGCGCAATAGACCTTTTTATCAATATACGCCTCCACTTCATGATTTTGGTCATTCAGCAAGCCGAAAGGCGAAACTGCACCCGGCTCAAGTCCTAGTTTTTCAAGAAGTGCTTCGGCGCTGGCAAAGGTCATCTGCTTATCGCCGACCATTCCGCCGATTTTTTTCAAATTTGCCCGTTTTTCAGCCGGAAGGATCACTAAGAAATACCGCCCGCTTTTCCTGCCTTTTAGCAGCAAATTTTTACAGGCCAGTCCCGGAATATTACCGCAATATTTTTCCGCTTCCTCGCAAGTGTAAACCGCGGAATGTTCGTGCTGGATAAATTTAATACCGTTGGATTTTAGGAAATCTTCTACATTAGTCATGATTGATTTGTAACAATGGCGTATAACATTTAAGAATATCTTGAAATTTAACGCCAACCTTATTGGTTAAACTGTATCATTATTGTTGTTTTATTTCAATGCACAAACCGTTAAATATCCACTAAACTAGGGCGTTAAATTTGGGTGAAGTCCAGAAAAAGAATTGATAATTTTTCCTTAATTTAAGCCCTTTTAAAAATTTTTTCGTCCAGCTATGGACAAAGTGTCATGGATATGCTTATATATTTTTATCAACCAACAATGCTTAAAAAGGAGGAAAGCATGAAAGGATCGAATGACGAATTAGTTCTTTTTATTAAGTTGGCAGAGAGAGGAACACATGTTTCTATTGGCTCCCTCAGTGACGCCGGTGGCATAAGGTTGCCACTCAACCTTCTTCGCCTGGGAGCGGCGTCGGTAATCATGTATGGCGATGCCGAGGAAAAACTTCAGGAGGTTCTTCCTGGGATATTGAAAGGATATACAAACCCAGACGAAAAAATTGATTTCATTTTCGAAGTCATCAATGAAACCGGTGAGCAGACCAAGATTACGATGAAATTGAGAAAATAAGCGTGAAGTGCCCGTTCAAGGACGAAAACCTTGCGGGCTTTTTTATTTCCAAAAAAAATTAAAAAGGGCTCAAATATAAAAAATGAAAAGTTTGTTTTTTGAAATTTCGTTTAATGCGTAGCTATGCGATGTCCCGCGAAGCGGGATTTGGGTCGAGAAAATTTCTTTTTCATTAATGTAAAAAATACAAAAGTGAGAAATTTTGGAGCCAGATATGCGTTGTTATGCGATGTAGCCAGAGATTTCTTTACCTTAAATATTTTTTTGGCAATGCATTTGCATCTATTAATTTTGGTCTTGAATTTTCAAAGCCCTCTCTTATATTTGACGGTTCTACATTTGTCAGTTCTCGCATCAAACTATTATCCAATGATGTATCCGGCAAAAAATCAACCGGTTTTTCTTTCGGCATTGGTTCACCGATTAAGTCTTCCGTCGACAAACCAAGCGCTTCCATGCCTTCCTTCGTAAAATCATACACACTCATTCGCTCACCGCAAACATGCACTACTCCATTATATTCTGATGATGCAAGTTTCACGATCGCTTCAGAAGCTTGCTGATAACTCAATGGGGATTTATACATATCAGTAAATCGAGTAATCCTTTTTTCTTCAGCAACATCCTTACTGACTTTCCTGAAGCGACTATCCATATTTGAATCGACAAAGCCATACATGTAACTTGGTCTGACGATGCAGTAATTATTTGCATATTTTTTTACCAACTCCTCACAAATTTCGAGATTTTTTCCATATAAAGTCACAGGATGCGGAACATCACTTTCCTTGTATGATCCGCTTTCTCCATCAAATATGCCATCACTTGAAATATACATAATCCTACTGCCCTTGCACGAATCCAAAAAGCGAGTCATTGCATCTGCCAATCTTTTGTCATCTTTTTCAAATTCTATTTTTGCCGAAAGAAAAACCGTGTCAATTTTTTTGCCACTCAATATATTGCTGATGTCATCATTAAAAAAATCAAACTCTTTTGAGTCTGGATATTTCTTATTTTTATGATGAGTTAAAATTATCTCGTCACAAATGGGCAAGAGATCTTTATATATTTGTTCTCCCAGAAATCCTGTCCCTATTATCGCGGCTTTCATATTACATCTATTGCCAAAAAAATTATAAAATAAAGAATAAATTTTTGGATATTTCACTTAACGTATCGGAATACCTGAAGTTTGTCGCAGTATAACGAAGACAAATTTGGATAAGTAAGCGTTAAGAATAAAATTATTATTCATTTTTTATCTCATCTTTTATGGCTTGTATAAATTTTGTAATTTGATTATCATCCCAGTCTGACTGTGGTGGAAGTTCCATGAAATAAGACTGCTCATAATCGTTGCTGACTAAACCAGCAAATTTGTCCAGAACTTCTTTGCTGAAAATCTGATCCGCCAAATCTCGAATCCGTTGAGCACCTAGAACTTCGCTTATTGTTTTAGGGATAAAAAGAAAAGTTTGTCCATGGAAATAACCTATCGCAAATTCTCCTTTTTCTAATTTCTTTTTTGCATAGGGAGGCTCTTCGTATTTTGATTTTTTTTCTTGCCCGGACTCTTTTAGGATTTCCATAAATGAAATAATAATTTTATTTAGCTTGCGAATCGGATATTCCTTGTTATATGATGTGCCGTTTTTATTGGCATTTCGCCTAACGGCGCGCGGAGCGAGCGAATGGCGTTGAACGTTAGGTGTATCCGAAGTTTTTCTGAAGAGGAGCGAAAGAAAAATTAGGTGGAGGCTTTTGTAAAAAGCCGTAACCGGATATGCCGTGTTAGCTGATGTATTTCTTTTCTTTTTCCGACAGCAGTCGGAATTGTTTTAAAAATTTTAAAATTTCTTTTTCCGTTTTGAATTTTGGGCAGAGGGGTTAGAGGTGAATGCCCGAGCCCAAAACTCTTTCGGGTGTTTTATTTCGGTGATTCCAATTCCTTTACTCCGTTATTTGTTAAAAGCGATTTCATCTGAATTATCGCAGTATTATTTAATTTTAAGATTCGATCTTTTTGAGAAAGTCCTTCGCGAATTAGCAATGCGTTTATACTTTCAAGATTGGACAAGACTACCAGCTGTTCAATTGGGGCGTAATCTCGAACGTTTCCTTTTAACTTTGGATTTTGGTCTCGCCACATTTTGGCGGTTATTCCGAACAACACCACATTGAGCAAATCCGCTTCGTTGGCGTATTTCATATTTGCTTGATCTTTGGTCAATTCATGCGGAATCAGTTTTTCCTTGATGGCATCGGTATGAATTTTATAATTAATTTTTGCCAGCGTTCTTTGAAGATTCCATTCTAACTTTTGCCTGTCATTTTCATCTTCCTTTAATCTTTGAAATTCCTTGATGAGATAAATTTTGAATTCAGCGCTAATCCACATTCCGAATTCGAAGGCGATGTCTTTGTGCGCATAAGTTCCGCCGTATCTGCCGGTTGTAGCCTTCAAGCCTATGGCCTTGGTTTTTTCTACCTACTCTTTTGCGCTTATTTTATAGTTATTCAAACCCGCCTTACTTTTAATTATGGCGAATTCGCCATAATTAAAATTTGGGTTATAAATTCTTTCCCAAATACCCAAAAATTCAATCGTATTTCTATTTCTCAACCAGTCGGAAATAAAAAAATCACCATCCTTCGCTTTAAGCATGTCAGTCAAAGAAATATAATCGTAGTCGGAATTACCCTGCTTTATGATCGTAATTTTGGTTCCTTTTACGTTTATAGTTTTATTTTTTGGCATACACTTATTCTACTATCTTCTTAATTGAAATGTATTTTTATTTTACCATATTAGTGGAAAGAGAGGTAAATTTAGTTTTTCAAAACTCCTTATTTTCCCAGTGAATCATGTAATTGTTTGTAGGCGGCTTCCATCCAAGGATGAACAATAGCAAGACTTTCTCTTTGTTGCCAGAGGTAATTCAAATAGCAAAAGCATGCCTCATCTAAAGAAATTTCCAAAGCTTTCAAAACATCGGCTTGATAAGGTGCGCTATGTTCTTGATCCCACATTATTTTGTCAGAAATGAAAACAATTTTATCCAAAACAGATGCATTTTCTTTGAGCGTAGTATGACAACCCATAGCACTCAAAATATTTTGGTCAGTAATTCCAAAAATTTCTTTTGCCATAACTTCCGAAATTCTTTGATGAAGAATCGCGGGACAGGTTTTTTCCTCTGGCAAAACATCAATGCCGAGCTCTGTTGCGATTTTCACCCTATCTTCGTTTGGAAATACAGCACTGATATCATGAAGAAGTCCAGCGCAAAATGCATCTTCTGCTTTTTCCAAAAAACGAGGTGCTAATCCTCTTGCTTTCTGCGCAACATCATTAACATGCTTCACCGTATCAGCGCAATCATGCATTTCTAAAAATTTAGCAACATCAACTGATAGTTCACCAGACTTTTCAAAATTTTTCGTGATAGCTTCAAATATCGTATGCATGGTTTTTTCAAATAAATATTCTTCCATATCCCCCTCTTTAAAAGATAAAAAATCAAATTTTCTGTCCCTGTTTAATTCATAAAACTTTCAAATTTCTCAAAGATAAAAAATTTATTTCGTTGAACAGCGGGAACCGCGCGCCGTTCAGTGCCATGAGCGAGCGGAGCGAGCGAATGGCGCTGAACGTTTCTCGATATCCGACGTTTCAATGAAGCGAAGCGAATTGAAATGTGGCTTTAGTCCTTGCGGATATCGAGTGTTGGGCGACCCGGAGGGCTTGAGTTTTATTCAGATTTGAAATTTTTTACAAATTCCACAAAAGCTTTTTTCGACACTGACTTCAACGGATAATCCTCGTAATTTCTCGGGTCTATCCATTCGTAACTATCGTGGTCTTTACTAAGAACTACCTTGTCAGTGTCAGTTGAGCACTCAAAATATATAGCAACAACTTGCCATTGTTCATCCCTGACAACAGGGTGATATTCTCCAATAAAGAATGGCTTGCCAACGGTTATTGATGTTATTCCAACCTCTTCTTCTACTTCACGTAACAAACCAGCATCAAAACGTTCACCTGGCTCAACTCGTCCACCAGGTATTTCATATGTACCAGCGTTGTAACCATCTTCATATGCGCCTGCTTCTCGTAAAATCAATACTTTATTCTGGTGGACAATAAAAGCTTTTGTGGAAATAAATTGTTTTACATTCATATTAAAAAATTTCAAATCTGAATAAAATTTTGCCTAACGGCGCGCGGCTATGCGAAGTTTTTCAAAATTCAAAAACTTGTTTTTGGATTTTGAAAAATTTAGCGAAGCGTCGCATAGCCGCTGTTCGGCGCTGTTCGCGAAGCGGAGCGAGCGGACAAGCCGAACAGCGGGAACCGCGCGCCGTTCAGTGCCATGAGCAAGCGGAGCGAGCGAATGGCGCTGAACGTTTCAGTATATGCGATGTTTTGCGTAGTGAAACGAAGCAAAATATGGGAGAGCGAAGTGCAGCGAGCGAACCGCATATACTGTGTTAGGCGAGCCGAACGGAGCGATAGCGGAGTGAGAGTGCAACGTGCCTTGCGTATTTTTGAAAAATTTATCCATATTATTCCGT
>Ga0100390_10002151_pt1 | contig 17407 bp, 15 predicted proteins | sample CryGeymeta201514_FD_81540 | JGI IMG/M metagenome (GOLD analysis project Ga0100390, IMG submission 81540) | Groundwater microbial communities from Crystal Geyser aquifers in Utah, USA - Crystal Geyser metaG 2015-14 | ecosystem: Environmental > Aquatic > Deep subsurface > Groundwater | place... | reverse complement strand
TACCAATTGCCTTGCGAGAAAAAATCCATTTCTGAACATTTTTTTAACGCCGAAACAACGGCTTTCGGCAAAGCATCAAAAAAGAGCTGATTGGAATCTTTTTTTACTTGATTAATAGAGACCATAATGCTTTTGATTTGTCGCTTAATTGAACTCGTGGAAGGCGCATTACTTTTTTAATAACGCTTTTCGGATAATACATTAACATCCAACCCACTTCGTTTATATTCCCAAACTCCAAAATACGCTCAATGATATATTGGGCATTTTTTTTAGTGTCTATTTTTTGCGGATTGGTATCCCAGAATAATGTTTGTCTAAATTTCATACATATATTTTACCATATAAAAAATAACCCTGCAAGGGGTATAATTAACAAAAACTAATAAATCTCCATCTTTAATCGAGCCTTAAGGGCTTTGGCAACCTTTTTCTATCCTTTTTTTCATTAAAAATTTGAATTTCCATAAAATTAATTATATCAAACTCTTAACATTTTTGCGACAGAAACTATACTTTAATTATATGTCTAAACTTCATTACAACATAATATTCCGAGCTGAACCAGAAGACGGCTTTACGGTTTTAGTGCCAGCCCTTCCGGGTTGTGTTACTTATGGGAAAAATCTTACAGAAGCAAAAAAAATGGCCGAAGACGCTATCCGGGGATATATTGCGAGCTTGAACAAGCACGGCGAGCAAATTCCTATTGATTCCGAAAGCTTTTTCACTTCCATTGAGTTGAATTATGCCAAAACTTCTTAATATTTCTGAAAGAAAGCGGATTATCCAAAGACGATCTATCAAGATTTTTTAATTAAAAACTCCTAATGTCCTAATATAAAATCCGCTTATCGTTTCTCCATATTTCTACGCTCCGTGGCACTTCTTATATTTTTTCCCGCTTCCGCACGGACAAGGGTCGTTACGGCCAATCTTGCCAGATTGGGAATTTTCAATTTTCAATTTCCAATTTTCAACTGGTTTAGAATTTAAAACACTAGGACCTTCATTGGAAATTGATAATTGGTCATTGGGAATTTGTTTTATTTTTTCCTTCTGTTCCTCCCGCCAACGCTCAAAATTCGCGGTCATTTCTTTAAACATTATATAACTTTCACGGCGATATTCTATCAACGGTTCTTTTTGGCCATACGCCCGCATTCCTACTGATTCTCTCAATGCTTCAAGGTTTTCTAGATGATTCATCCATAAAACGTCAAGCATCATTAACGGCGACTTATCCTCTTTTACGCCGGCAAGTATCTCTTGCCTCTTTTTGTAAAAAGCGGTTCTTTGCTTGTTTAAAACATCATCGTATTCCAATAAGTGCTTTCTTAAATCAAAATTTAAACCCTCTATTTTTCTTTGCGCTTCATTTACCGCGCGGGAAACCAAAGATGATTCAATCGGTTGGTCTTCGGGTAAATTAAAGCTTTCCATCAATGATTTTATCCTTTCACCGCCGAAAATCCTTAATAAATCGTCTTCCAAAGAGAGGAAAAAGCGCGAAGAGCCCGGGTCGCCTTGACGTCCACTTCTTCCGCGCAGCTGATTATCGATTCTTCTTGCTTCGTGGCGTTCAGTGCCGATAACGTGCAAACCGCCCAATTTTTTAACTTTTTCAGCTTGCTCGGAAATTGCCGGGTTTCCTCCTAAAATAATATCTACTCCGCGTCCCGCCATGTTTGTGGCAACGGTTACCGCTCCGAGCCTTCCGGCCTGGGCGATAATTTCTCCTTCGCGTTCATGGTTTTTGGCGTTTAAAGTTTCGTGAGGAATTCCGGCGCGCTTAAACAAACCGGACAAAAGTTCGTTGTTTGTAATGGAAGCCGTGCCAAGCAAAACCGGCTGGCCGGCCATGTGCCGTTCCCTAGTTTCTTCAACAATGGCCCGATACTTTGCTTCAAAATTTTTATAAATGGCGTCAGGATAATTTTTGCGCGCAACCGGCTTATTCGGCGGCACGCTGACAACTTCCAAATTATAAACTTTATGAAATTCTTCGGCTGAAGTTTGAGCCGTGCCCGTCATTCCGGAAATTTTTTCGTATAAACGAAAATAATTTTGGATTGTGATTTGCGCAAACGTCCGCGTTTCCTGTTTAATTTCCACCCCCTCTTTAGCTTCAATCGCCTGATGAAGTCCGCCGGAATATCTACGGCCGTACATTTTTCGGCCAGTAAATTCATCTATAATGACGACCTCTCCTTTCTCAACTATATAATGTTTATCTTTAAAAAATAACGCTTTCGCCTTCAAAGACTCTTCTAAATAATGAACCAATCGAAAATTTTGCGCGTCGTAAATATCTTTTATGCCTAAAGTTTCTTCAACTTTGTCTATGCCCTTATCTGTTATGCTTGCAGTCCGCGCTTTTTCATCAACTATATAATCTTCACCTTTTTCCAAACGGCTGGCCACTCTGGCAAAAATTTTATAATATTCGCTTGATTCGGCGTCTGGGCCGGAAATAATTAAAGGAGTTCTTGCTTCGTCTATCAAAATACTGTCAACTTCGTCTATAATGGCAAAATAATGCCCTGTTTGAGCCTGCTGGCTCGGGTCATAAGCCAAATTATCCCTTAAATAGTCAAAACCGAATTCATTGTTTGTGCCATAAACAATATCAGTTGAATAAGCTTCTTTTCTTGAAACCGGCCTTAAAAAATCCTGAAAAATCTTAAAAGAACCGAGTTCATCACGCTTCTCGTCTTCTTGAGAAGCAGCTCCCTTATACTCAGAATCATAAACAAAGGCGGTCTCGTGCGCCAAACAGCCAATCGACATCCCAAGGCTGGAATAAATTTGTCCCATCCAAATCGCGTCGCGGCGCGCCAAATAATCATTCACTGTAATCACATGAACTCCTTTGCCCGTTAAAGCATTCAGATAGACCGGAGCCGTTGCCGCCAAAGTTTTTCCCTCGCCCGTCATCATCTCGGCGATTTTCCCTTGATGCAAAATAATTCCGCCGATAAGCTGAACGTCAAAGTGCCTTTGCCCTAAAACTCTTTTTGAAGCTTCACGAATTAGAGCAAAAGCTTCGGGTAAAATTTCGCCGAGCTCTTTTCCCTCTTGGACAAGTTTTTTAAATTCAAAACTTTTACTTTTAAGTTCTTCGCCGGACAATTTTTCAAGTTCCGGCTCCAAAGAATTTATTTTTTCTATTAAAGGTTCAAAATCTTGCTTGCCAAAAATTTTTCCAATAATATTAAACATGCCTCTCAATTTTCTTTTCTTTATATTTTTTTATTTCTTGCTGAAGCTTATTACGAATTTCGTCTATCGCCATTCTAATATCTTCGTTCAAATCTTCGGCGCGGAAAACTTTTTTACCCACAGAGAAGGTTGCTTCCGCGCGAAAAACTTCTCCGCTCTTGTGATGTTTTGTAGTTCTGGCAATTTCAACAAAAATCTCAATTTCCCCCCTCTTCTCAAACCTTTCAAGAAATTTATCCAAAGAGCCGATTTTTTCTTCAATATATTCGCAGATTGAAGGTGTTAAATCCAAATTTGTAGCTTTTATATTTATAGTTATATTATGAGATATTTAATAATACAATTTAATTAATACAAATATTATACGGTTTTTTGAAGATTTAACAAGCCCCGTTAGACAAAATAAATTGTGAAATTCTCTGATTTTTAAAATCATATTTAAAATAAACTTAGATTAATATTTGTCTAACGGGGCAAGTTATAAAAAATCCCTCTCCGATCGAAATCAGAGAGGGATAAAAGATTATTTCTTCTTTTTCTTTCCTTTTTTCTTAGCTGCCATTGTAATATTCGCAGGCGTTTTTATTTTTTTATTAAAAATATTAAAAATTTTTTCGCTTGCGAAAAGAATTTTTAGCCAGTGTTGGATTGTCGACCTGCCAATCACGCTGACCATTAGAAACAAGTTCTTGCTTTAATCTTAGAACAAATAAGTTTCTACGTAAATGTGGATAACTTATTTCGCGAATTATTTTCGAAAAAAACTTTGATAATCCGAATTTTTATTTCAAATATAAAAAAACTTATACCAAATATTCTATTTCTTCCTCCAATTTTACTTTAAATTTCTTGTAAACTTCGTCTTTTACCAAAAAAATCAGCGATCTTATGTCATTTGCGGTGGCATCAAGCGCGTTGACTATAAAATTCGGGTGTTTTGGCGAAATCATGGCGCCACCGCAAGAAACTCCCTTGAGGCCAACCTCAGAAATTAAATAAGCGACTGGGATTATTGGAAACGGGTCGGTTTTTATTTTACTTTTCATATTCTCATTAATTAATCCCATCCGTTTCAACGGCACATTTTTAAAGGTGCTGCCGATATTAGGGTGTTCAAGCGGTTGTTTCTCTATTCGATATCTGATATTTTCCGCCGCTATGTCGCGCATTTCTTTTTTATCGCCTTTTTGGGCGAGCAATGTAGCTTCCAAAATTATTTCGCGGCTGCTGTTGGACTTAAAAATACTTGAACGATAAAAAAATTCACATTCATCGCCGGTTCTTTTAATTATTTTAGTTTTAGATTTTGAAATATCCAAGCTGATAACTTCTTTAATAATATCTTTTGTTTCGCCGCGAAAAGCGCCCGCATTGCCGCGAACCGCTCCTCCTAAAGTCCCAGGCAAGCCGGCAGCCCATTCCAAACCGTCCAAGCCTTTTTCCAAAAAATAATCAACCAGTTCATCCATTAAGATCCCGGCGCCAACTTTTATCAAATCTCCTTCTTCTTTTATGAAATTTATTTCCGGCTTTAAAACCAATCCGTCAAAAATTTCATCGCTGAATAAAATATTGGTTCCTCCGCCCAAAACAAAAATTTTGTTTTTTGTTCGCCGGGCTTCCTCAACTCCTTTTAAAATTTCGTCTACGTTCTTAGCGCGTAAAAAAATTTTCGCCGGCCCACCGATTTTATAATTACTGTAATTTTTCAATATAACGTTTTCCTCACACCTTTTCAATCTCAAACCAGCCCTCAAGAATATTTTTTTCCATCATTTGCTCCATTTTTTCTTCGCCGAAATATTCTATAAAAATTTTATTCCACAGCGCCTCTTGGTGATGATAAAGATATTTCACAAGCTCTTTTTCTTTTACCAAAGACATCGCCGTATCGATAAGATTAAAACTTACCAGCGCTTCAGCGCCGCTTTCAGTGATAAAATAATCCCCTACCCAATTAAGATTTTCCCAAAAAGCCAAATCTGCCGAAAAACCGTTAAAAGATTTTCCTGTTTCAACTAACATTCTTTCCGCTTTTTCCCAATGCATCGCTTCGGGATTAATGTGGGGCTCAAAAAGCCGCCAATCGTTTTCGTCGTCTTTGGCAAGATACCTTTGGACAACCAGCCAGCGCATTTTACCGTTTTCGGGCAAATTTAAACGATTTTCAACCAAGTCGCCTCGTAGAAGCGAAATTACGTTTTGAGCGAAATCATCTTTATTTTTGGCGGATTTACGGAATAATTTTGAATAAAATTCCACTTCGCTGAAATAGTGCAAAATCAATCCGAAATTACGCAACGTTTCTCCCGATATCTCCAAAGAAAGCGGAATGACATAAATTATTCCCATTTCTTTCAAATGGCTGATATTGTGGTATTTATGGGCTACAAAACTTTTGGCGATTTCCGCCCACCTTTCAGGCAAGGCTAAAACTTTTATTTCTCTTTCTTCAAAGTCTTCCGGAGACAAATTTTCATATTGGTTGAAGAAATTTTTATTAAGCCATTCGTTTCCTTCCACAAATCTTAAAGCGGGGAAAATTTCGAAAATGTCTTCTTTTTGAAGCATTTCGCCGACTGATTCATAATTTAACGCTTTAAGAATTTTTTTTGGCGGACTGTTTTCTAAAAATTCGGCGGCCTTTTCTTTTTTTAAAAAAAATCCTTTCGGCTCGCCGCAAATCTTCTTGGCGATTTCCAAAACTTTTTGCCAATCGCTTGGAGAAACTGCCGAAGGCTCGTTAAAAGCCATAAAAAGTTTACCGTTATCGGCCTCCATTTTACTGATTAAAGCATCGTAAATCTGTTTAGCGTTCAAATTTCTGCCTAAATTCAAATAATCAAGACTTTCCCTGATTCTTTTTTCATTTTCCGCGGTAATTTTTTCCATTACCGATTTTTTCCCCGTCAGCGCGCCGAGCCGTTCTTCCAGTAAATGAATATTATTTTTATCTGCGCGAAGAATTTTGGCTATTTTTTCGTATGGCATAAAATTTTTAATTTACCCCATTTTTTATCGTTAAATTCTCTTTTAGTTAAAATTCCCTCTTTCGCCCCGATTTTTCCCACAACCGAAGCGGCGTTCGCCGAGCCGAGCCGAATTGCATACTCTACCGCCTTTGGCGGTAAATTTTCAATTTTCAACCCGCCTGCCGGACGGGCAGGTTTGCAATTTTCAATTTGCCGAATTAAACCGGCCACAAACCCACTGCCGAAAGCGTCGCCGGCGCCAAGTCTATCAACGATTTTCCCGGAAAAAACTCCTGCGCGATAAATATTTCTACCGTCTGAAACAACGACTCCTTTCGGCCCATTTGTCATTACCACTATTCTCTTTTTCACCATATCGAGCTTTTCAAAAATTTCTTTTTCTTTTTTGTAATCTATCCCTGTTAAAACAGCGCCTTCTTCCAAATTTAAAATCAAAACTTCAGTTTGATCCAAAAGCGGCTTCAATTTTTTCAATCCCAAATCAATAAACTTTCTTGAAGGATTAAAAGCTATCAAAGTTTTACTTTTGTGAAAATGATTAAAAATCTTTTCAATTGTTCCGTAGAAAATATCTCCGGGCGCAATATAAACCCACTTGCTTTTCATTTTACCAAAAGGAATTTCCGAAACGCTTAGCCCGCTTGAAGCGCCGTAATAAATTAAAACTGTCCGCTCGCCCGAAGAATTAAGTAAAATAGTTGAATAATCGCTTCCTTTCTTTTTATCTTTTATGACCAAGGGAGAAATTTTTTCTTTCTTTATTTTTTCCAGAATATAATCGGCATTTTCATCGTTCCCCAGCCTAACCAGCGCCGCAGTTTCTAAATCTTGCCTGCTAAAAGTCGTTGCCGCGTTGGTTGAACCGCCGCCGGTTAAAAAAACCGCTCTTTCAATTTTAATTTTCGCTCCAATCGGAAAACACTGCGCTTCGCTTTCCGGAAAATCTTTTTTTCCAAGATTCTTATCATTCCGCAAAATTTTAAAATCTGGACTTAATAAAAAAACGTCCTTTGTCGCCGAGCCAATTGTTGTAATGTCAAACATTCTTTAATTTTAACAATTGCCGAAAATTTTAGCAAACTAACCGTTAATGCCAAAAAGTTCTTTTGCATTTTCAGTTGTTTGCCCCGCTATTTTTCCCAAAGATAATCCTTTTATCTCCGCTATTTTCTTCGCCACCTCAATAACATATAACGGTTCATTTCTTTTTCCCCTATAAGGAACGGGGGTTAAAAATGGACAATCGGTTTCAATTAAAATATCTTCAAGCGGAGTTCTTAAAATAACCTCATCATAATCACGACTAAAGGTGATTATTCCGTTAAAAGCGATTTTAAACCCCATTTCACGATATTTTCCCGCCTCTTCCAATCCTCCAGAAAAACTATGAAGAACGCCAGGCTGAAAATTTAGAATTGAGAATTTAGAATTTAAGATTTCTAATAAATCATTGTGAGCTTCGCGGCAATGAATAATCAGCGGCTTTTTCAATTCAAGCGCCAATTCAATCTGCTTTTTAAAAATTTCTTTTTGTTTTTCCTTAATTCTTCCCGCCAAAGGCGGGTTCGCCTCGGGCGAAAATTCATTATTCTCAATTCTATGGTAGTCCAATCCCGTTTCGCCGATTGCCACAACCTTCGGATTTGCCGCCAATTCTTTTAAAACCGAATAATCAAATTCTTCTTTTGAATCATTCGGGTGAAAACCTACCGCTGCGTAAACACCGGGGAATTTCTCCGCAAGCTCAACCGCCTTTTTTGAGGTTTCAAAACCAACGCCGGCATTTATCATCCAGACGCCATTTTCTAAAGCTCTTTTAATAACTTCTTCGGCGTCATTCTTATAATCTTTCAAATTTAAATGAGCGTGAGTGTCAATAAGCATTATTGTATTCTCGGGAATAAATTGAGCTTTTCTTTTTGCTCGCCGAGATTTTTAAGATAATTTTCCGCTTTCTTCATCTTTGACGGCATAAACGGCTTGAGCCAAAAAACGATTTTTTCCAAACCGAACGTTAAACCGCTTAAAATCTTTTTTGTTTCATTATTCTTATTCTCCAATAAACTCCAAGGCTTTTTATCATTGATATATTTATCCATCGCGCCGGCGAACAACAAAACATCTTTCAACGCGTCATAAAATTGGAAATTCGCCATTTTCCCCGAATAAGATTTTTCCGTTTGGCTGCATAAATCCAAAATCGCCTGGTCGGCGCCAACGGCTTTTATGTTTTCAACCCCGAATTTCAAAACCATCGTCAAAACCCTTTCAAAAAGATTTCCCATGCCGTTCGCCAAATCGGAATTGTAGCGTTGTTCAAATTTTTTATAAGTGAAATCTCCGTCTTCGGTTGTCGGAAATTCCGCCAAAAAGAAATAGCGCGCGCCGTCGGCTCCATATTTTTTAACCAGTTCAAACGGGTCAATAACGTTACCCGAAGACTTAGACATTTTTTGTCCGTCAACGGTAATAAATCCGTGAGCGAAAATAATGTCAGGCGGATTCAAACCGGCCGAAAAAAGCATTGCCGGCCAATAAACCGCGTGAAATTTTAATATATCTTTTCCGACAACATGAATTTTTTTATCGTTTTCTTGCCACCAACTTTGGAATTTTTCACCACCTTTGCCAAAATCCAAAGCGGTAATGTAATTGCTTAAAGCATCAAACCAGACCCAAATTTTCTGGCTTGAATCTCCCGGAACGTCTATCCCCCAGCTTCGCGCCCGTTCGCTTGAACGAGAAACGCAAATATCTTCAAGCCCCCTGTTGATAAAAGCCAAAATTTCGTTTTTCCGGCTTTGGGAAATAATTTTTATTTTTTCTTTTTCAACCAAATTTTTTAAATAATCCTGATACTTTGAAAGCCGGAAAAAATAATTTTCTTCTTCCATAAATTCCGGCTTGATTAAATGAATCGGACAAGTCCCGTTTTGGAGCTCATCTTCTTTATAAAATGTTTCGCATGCAACACAATAAAACCCGGAATATTTCTTTTTGAAAATGTCTTTTTCGCAGGCCTTCCAAAGTTTTTGGACACCTAAAATATGGCGTTCTTCCGTTGTCCTTATAAAATCGTCAAAAGACAAATCAAACGCGCTTTTAAGTTCAAAGAATTTGCCGGCGTTTTTGCTAACCAATTCGCTTACTGAAATACCTGCATTTTCCGCCGCTCGAACGTTTTTCAAGCTATTTTCGTCCACGCCGCTTAAAAAAAATACCTCTTTTCCCAATAAACGTTCCCTTCTCGCGAAAACATCAGCGAAAATTTTTTCAAGAGCGTGGCCGATATGCGGAAAAGCGTTAACATAATCTATCGCGGTTGAAATAAAAGTTTTATCCATTAATTCGTTGTTAATTTTCCGGCGCGCGCCTTTCTTCTTTCCCAATCAAAAATTATTTCCTGGAAAATAACCGTCACCGGCACCGCGAGAATCACTCCGACAAATCCGGCAATCTGCGCGCCGGCCAAAAGAGAAAAAATAACGACAACCGGACTCACACCGACGGTCTTTTTCATAACTAAAGGAACCAAAATATGATTTTCAATCTGATGGACAACCAGAAAAATTATTATTGAATAAAAAGCCAAAACCCACGATTGGGGAAAAATCATTAGAAAAGCGATTGCGCCCGCCAAAAGCGGCCCGACAAGGGGCAATATCTCCAAAATTGCGCTCAAAATGGCGATGAGCAAAGCGTATTTTACACCCAGTGCCCAAAGTCCGAAAAACGTCATCACTCCAATTAAAAGCATTAAAACAATCTGACCTTGAAGCCATAGACCCAATTTTTTTCTTACTCTTAAATAAATTTTAACGACGTGTTCTTCGTGTGTAACGGGCAAAATGGCTCTTAAAAAACTTTCCACGCCATACTGATTTATGGTCAAATACAGAGAAATCACGAAAATGATGACAACCATCGTCAAATTTCCAAAAGCCGCGGTTGCAAAGTTTATAAATGAACCGCCACCGCTAAAAATAATATTCGCCAAACTTCCCAAATTATTAATGTATTTATCCACGTCTATTATTTTGAAAATATCAAACTGACCAAAAATCGGCAATTCTATATTTGAAACATTTTTCAAAAAATTTTGGAGTTCGTAAATAATTGTCGGTACAATAGCGTATAAAAGTAAAGCAAAAACTGCCAACGCCGCCAAAAAAATAAAAATAGTTCCTAAAATCCTTGGAATTTTTTTGCGTTGGAGCCAACTGACTATCCCGTCAAGCGCCGAAGAAATTATAATCGCCACAAAAAGCACAACTAACGCTTCACGCGCTAAAAACAAAGCCGATACCAAAGCGGCCATAAAAAATATTTTCCATAAACTCGCCCATGAAATTTCAAATTTGTTCATCCCACACATAACTTGCACAATCAACAAATTTTCAATTAGTTATTGAATGTACAATTTTTAATAATTTTCACTTATATGACCCACAGCAAATTATGTGTGGGATTCATCGTTATTATTTTAACGGAATTTCAAAATTTGTTCAAATCGCGGCTTTTCCTTAAAAGGCCCTATTATGGCGAGGTTTAACTTATTATTCTTAAAAATGTCTTTCGCGACGGCCGATATTTCTTCGACTTTTACCGCCTGAATTTTTTTAATTGTTTCTTCGGGCGAAACAATTTTTTTCGTTATAATTTCCTGTCCGCCGTAAAAACCCGCCAATTGGTCGGAAGTTTCAAGCCCCATTATCAAACCGCCCACGCAACGGTCTTTAACTCTTTGAAGTTCTTTTTTTTCAACCGGTTCCCTAACCAATCTTTCAAATTCTTCAACAACCGCCTTTATCGCTTCGCTAACTTTGTTATTATCCACTCCGGCGGAAGCGGTTAAAAACCCGTGGTCGCTGAGCAAATCCGCCTCGGATTTTACGTAATACGCCGCTCCCATTTCTTCGCGTAATTTTTGGAACAATCTGGAACTCATTCCCCCGCCCAAAATATCGGCGAGCAAATCAATCGCGTATTTTCTTTTGTCAAAAATATCAAAAGCGCGGACGCCGACAACCAAATGCGCCTGGTCCGTTTCTTTCATTTTCAAAAAAATCCGTGGAGATTTTTGGCTTTCAACCGTTTTAAGCTTCTGAACTTTTTTGCCCGTTCTTATTCCGGAAAACGCGCTTTCTATTTTTTTAACCGCTTCTTTCTCATTGAAATTTCCGGTAACAACGACGGTGGTCGACTTCCCCAAATAATGATTTTTCTGATATTCAATAAAATCATTCCGGTTTATCCTCCTGATTATTTCCTTTTTGCCCGCGATATTCCATCCGGCCGGCTGGTCGCCATAGAGTAAATTTGTAAAAAATTCCTGAACTCGCCTCATCGGCAAATCCTCATACATATTTATTTCTTCAATTATTACTCCCCGCTCTTTTTCAATTTCTCTTTGGTTAAAAACCGGATTAAGATAAATATCGGAAATAATGTCTAAAATTTCATCAAAATACTTGGGCTGAACCTTGGCGTAATAACCGGTGTATTGGTTTGAAGTGAAAGCGTTATAAGCCGCGCCTACGGCGTCCAATTCGGAAGTGATATCGAGACTACTAAGACGCTTTTCGGTGCCTTTAAAACACATATGCTCCAAAAAATGAGAAACACCGTTGTTTTTTCTGGTTTCATATTCCGAACCGGCTTCAACCAAAATCAAAATCGTAGTCGTCAAAGCATCCGCCATCGGGACGGAAATAACACGAAGATTGTTTTTAAGGAGAATTTTATTGCTTTTATGCATTAAAAATATGTTATCAGAAAAAGATTAAAAAAACAACTTACTCTTCTCCGTAAATAAGCTCTTTTGAAGGAATAAGTTTTGGGTCGGTTGGCAGGGTGAAATGGAAAACCGAGCCGCGATTGATTTCCGATTCAGCCCAGATTTTTCCGCCGTGGCGGTTTATGATGTTTTTGGCGATATAAAGCCCGAGGCCGGAGCCTTCTGCGGCAAATTTAACCGCGTTTGCGGAACGGAAAAACTTGGTAAATAATTTTTTAATATCTTCTTCCGAAAGTCCCACGCCGGTATCCTTAACGCTCACTTCCAAATATGGTTCATCTTTTAAACGCTCAATTTTAACAATTACTTTTCCATTCGCGACGTTGTATTTAATAGCGTTGTCTATAAGATTTGAAAGAACCATGCTTATTTTTTGGCGGTCAAGCGATACCGCAACCGATGACTCGACAGATTTTTCAAGATAAATTTTTATGTTAAATTGCTTTGCTATCGGCTCCATGCCTTTAATAATATCTTCAATAAAACTTATAATTTCGACGTTGTCAAACTGATAGCCAAATTCCCCTTCCTCTATTTTCGAGACATCGAGCATATCGTTTATCATTTTCATCAATTTTGCCATCGCGCACAAAGCAGCTTCAATTATCGGCTTTTGCTCTTCGGACATTTTTTGTTTTGAAAGTTCTTCTATCGCCCAATTAGTCGCCGTTGCCGGAGTCCTTAATTGGTGCGAAGCGGTGGCGATGAATTCGGTTTTTGATTTTAAAAGTTTTATTTCACGAGTCCTATCGCGGACGATTTTAACGAATCCCAAAAGCTGGCCGCTTGAATCGATAATTTTATCCGTAGCAACCCGCAGACCCATATCGGATTCGTTAAATGAAATATCTATTATTTGCGGGTATTGTCCAGGGTCGGAACGCCTGATAACCAAAGGCGCGAGCGAAGGAAAAATCGCCTGGCTCAATAATTTGAATTTCGGCTCGCGGACGGTTTCGGGAGTAAAATACTTTCCTAATACTTCTTTTGACTTAAGAGTGAAGATTTCTTCCGCCGCTCTGTTAAAAATAAGGATTTTAAAATTCGGGTCATAAGCGATAATACCGTCTTTCAAGTTGGCAATAATGCTTTTCAACTCATTTCTTTCAATCTTTACTTCTAAATTGGAACGCGCCAAACGCAAATTATTTACTAAAATTATCGTTCCTAAAACCAGCAAAATCGCCAAAACGGCGAAAATCAAAACTTGCGGGAGATAGATTAAATCAATTATAAAAAGGACGACCAAAAAAGGCAAAAAAAACCAAAACAGCCTCATTTCCGGCAGTTTAGCGTATAGAGCTATTTTTTGAAAAAAACGCTTCATTATAAATAATTTAAAATGCAAATATCAAAAATCAAATTTACATTTTTCGCTACAATTCCAGCACGTACAATTTACTATCATATTTATTAATAAAGAATAACTTGCCATCGACAAAATTAAGATTGATCGCATCTATTGCTGAAGCGTTTCCGTCAAAAATCCGCTCAAAAGAATTACTTGTAATATCTATTTGATATAGCGAATCTACGAAATAAACCGCGTTTTTCAAATAATCGTCGGGCAGCGCCGATTTATCGGGGATGCTTTGAGGAATGGCGCAATAAATTTTCGGGTCGGAAACAAAACACTTTTCCGGCAAAGTAACGAATTCGAAATTGGCCATTACCTCTCCTTGGTCATTTATTAAATTTAAAATTCTGCTTCTCCCCTCCATAGAGCTTGAAAATTGCAAACCGATTTTACCATCGGAAGACCAGTTAACAATTAACCCGTTCAATCCATTTTCTTCCGAGGTAAGCCTGCTTAATGTTTTTTTAACGACATCAACCGCCCAAATTGAAGCCGGATAAAAAGCCGACGGCTTGGGAACAAGCGTTATTTTATTTTGAGAAATCCAGTTCAAGCTAAAATCTCCCTGATAAAGCGAAAGCAAAGTTGCCGGCTTCTGCTTTAAATCAATTAAGCTTTTTGTTATTAAATCGCTTTTACCCGGATCTCCGGCGTTTGCCGAAAAATATGCGGCTTTTTTGCCGTCCGGAGAAAAATCGGCGGCGGTTATTTTATCGGGCAAAGATTCAAAAATATTGTTTTCTGAATTATAAACGACAAATTTTGACGCGCCCGAATTCCCGCTCTTGATAATAACCCTTTTGCCGTCCAATGAAGACTCAAGCGATTGGAAATTTTCTATCGAGCTTGAAGTGAGCGCTTCGTCCGCGCCATCGGCTTTTACTTTATAAATTATTCCGTCGCGGCCGACATAAAATACTCCGCTCCCCTGAATCTTTTGGGCGGTTGCCGCTGAAAAATTTGAATTAAAAACCCAGTAGCCGTAGATTGTATTATCGCTTATAACGCTTAATTTTGAAGCAACGGCTCCGTCCGAAGAAGAACCCGCGAGATTGTTTATTGAAATCGATTGGCCATTAACGGAATTTTGCGGAGAAGAATCCGGCGGCGTTAAAATCGTCCGCGTTTTTTTCCAGGCAAAATAAACGCCAGCTCCCAAAGCGATAATACATAAAACTATTACCGTTATAATTATAATTTTTTTGTTCATGTTACTAAAATATCCCAATGGTCATTTTCAAGCGCATATACCGCTCCCGAAGGCGAAACATATCGCGCCGCCCCGTCGCTTGTCCTATTTGATATTTTTTGAAAATTTTGCGTTATATAATTATTAAGATTGGCATTTAACCTCAAATCAACTTTATAGCCATTGCAATGGCTATAAACTCCAACCGCATGAACCGTACCACACCCTTCGGTACCGGCTGTGACAAAAACATTATCGTTTCCAACACTTAAAGCCAAAGACAACACCTCATCTATTGTTTTAGGTCGTATTCCATTAAGGTTAACGCATCCCGTCGATTGGCCGATCGGACAAACATCTTTAGTTCCTATCCCGCTTGCGGCAAGCATCTGTCTAGCTTGTTCCTCCTGTAACCCCCCGGCTGCGTAAATCAAAGGCGTTAAATCCGTAGTTCCTGGCATTAATAATTGGTCAGGATTTTTTAATTTTACTAAATCCGGGTTTATAGTATTAAGAATAAGATACGCTCCAAGCAGTAAAATCAACCCCCAAATCGCGGCCCAAATCCACTCCATTGCGTCTTGCTTGGTTGAAACCGCGCCTGAAACCGTCCACAAAATAGCCCCGTAAACCAAAACTCCCAAGGCCGCGCCCCCGACCACTCCAAGCGCAATTCTATAAAATTTTGAGATGAAATCCGCCGGGCTTGTCGCGTCCGCCCAAGGATATTTATAGTCCACATTTATTTGCGAAGGAGCGTCAACTTCCCAAGAACCTGTAGCGCCGCCGGCGAACGATTCCGCAGGAACTAAAAAAACGAAACAGACAAGGAAAGCAAATGTTAAAATATATAAATTTGTTTTTATCTTTTCCATAAAATTTCTATTTTATTGTCAAATTAATCGTCTGGCTCGCCGACTCCAGTATTTTTGTTATATTGTTCATAGCAACCGACAAATTTACTCTTGAGCCAATCGGCGCTTGGGGGTCAATATTTAAATCAAGAGTGAAAGGGTCGCCTTTTTGCGATTCCGGCTCCTGGCCCAAAACCGACCACTGAACGGAAAAATAATCTTTATTATTAGTATTAAAGAAAAACGGCAAAACGTTAAATGTGAATTTTCCGGTTTTTATTTCATTATTTTTATATGGAGCGTCTATCACCGCTTCCGGTCGAACCACCGGAATATCTATCATTTTATCCATAAATCCCCCGCCCAAAAAATCAACAATGGCGATTCTAACCTGCATTGTTTGGCCGAAATAATTCGGAGCGATAAGATTTATTTTTTTAATCCCCAAACCGTTATCTTCGTTTTTAACCAATTTATCGTTTATATACCAACGAACTTTCGCGCTTGAAAGGTCTGCCGGCTTGCCATTATTTATCAATTCAAAATTAACTTCCATTTGAGTTCCGGCGGTCGGAAAAATTTTACCGCTGTACCAATCAGGAACATAATTTTGCGCTTTCCAAGAAATTAAAAATTGAGGGGGGGTTTGGGCATAAGAAAAATTAAAAGATAATAAATAAAAAATAATAAGCGATAGAACCGATACGGAAATTTTTAATTTAAAATTTAATTTTTTCATATATTTATTTTATTTCGCAATTGCGGCGCCCGTAGCCTTCGCCGCCAAATTACCTGTCCCGGCGGAAAGCGCTTGCGCGACTTTGGGATGATTAATCATATATATCGCCATCATCACACTTGCCGTTTTAAACGACAAAAAGCTTAAAAATGGGATTATATCCAACAAATTTCCGGCGATAACCGAAACTTGCTGCCTGAAACCCATTCCTCCTCTCATTATAAGCCAAAATTCCGTAATGGCAAAAAATGAAAAACTTATAAGTGGAGCTATTATAAGAACGCCTACTCCGATTACCGGAATTAAAGCTAAAAAATTTAGAGCCGCATCAACGGCGTCGGCGAACAAATTCTACAAAACCATTAATAACGCTTCCACTAATGAAATTTTTTTGGAGTCATCCATTTTTTTCTTGTTGTTGCGTCAATAATTCTTCAGGGTTTGTGGTAATAACTTTATTTTCAAAATATGAAGCGATAATTTGAATTGCAACGTGCTTCAAGCCGGCGAAAAACAAACCTTCGCCGATATTCGCCTCAAGCAACAGCTGTTTTTCCGACCCGGACAAATTAAAAGTTTTTGCCACCACATCGATGCCAACCGGCGCTTGTTTAAGCAAAAGCTGAATGGCTGAATTGGAAATAATCGGCCGGCCGTAGGGCGACTCCAAAAAATCTTCCACGTTTTGAGTTATGGTCGTAAGCCCAAGATAATATTTTCGGCAGCGTTTTGCCAAGAAGGAAAGAAAGTTCGCGCTATCGGAATATTTCATAAGCCACCACGCCTCATCTATGAGCATTATTCTTTTTTTTACATCGGCGCGGATAAGATTCCAAATAAAATTCAAAACAATGTACATCGCGATAGGCCGGAGCTGCTCTTCCAGGTCGCGGACGGAAAAAGCAATCAGACGGTTTTTTATATCTACGTTCGTCGCTTTATTCGTAAAGCCGGCGTAGCTTCCCTTGGTAAACCGCTCCAGACGTTTCGCCAGATTTTTTCCTCCCTCGGTGCTTTCAAGCACCGTTTGAAAATCTTCCAAAAGAGGCGCCTCAAGTTCCATAAAATTCGGCTGGTCGGGAGTGATGTTCCGCGATTCATAAGTTGCGATTATAGCGCTGTCTAAAAGCGCTTCTTCTTCCGGAGTGACGGCGCCAAGCATTAATTTTATAAGGCCGGTTAAATTAAGAATATGCGATTTAAAAATATCCGCCGGGTCTTCGCCTTTGGGAACGATTGGAATGTCAAAAGGATTA
>Ga0100390_10002150_pt1 | contig 17409 bp, 14 predicted proteins | sample CryGeymeta201514_FD_81540 | JGI IMG/M metagenome (GOLD analysis project Ga0100390, IMG submission 81540) | Groundwater microbial communities from Crystal Geyser aquifers in Utah, USA - Crystal Geyser metaG 2015-14 | ecosystem: Environmental > Aquatic > Deep subsurface > Groundwater | place... | reverse complement strand
TTGTTGAATTACAACATGTTGCGTCACGCCTTTTCAAGGTATTTATTTTATTTTCAATGAATGATTCATACGCAGGCTGGGACGTGTTTTCGGCCGGTCAGCGGCTTTTCGAATAGGGTCTAGGCACCCGGCGGTGCCACCGTCTTTCCTTCCTGCAACTTCCCGGAAATATAGACATGTTGCTTGCCGTGGAATCGCTTCCGCATGCGGGCCGCCAGTCGCTCGGCCCCCGTCATGCCGATTTCACGGAACGGAATCTGAATGGTTGTGAGAATGGGGCTTTGCTCATCCCGGTCAATTCCGTCAAAGCCTGTGACCGACACATCCCTCGGAACTTTCAGTCCCGCGGCTTCCAGCCCACGGATCAAATCAAAGGCTTGGTGGTCCGCAGCGCAAACCCACGCCGTCACGCCCTGCTTCGTCCGCACGGCAGCTTCCTCAATACTTCCAGCCACACTGGATGAGGCATTGGGAAACATCCCGATGATATCTCTGGGCTGCACCTTGAGCTTCAGGCGGGCCATTCTTTCGATAAATGCACTGTAACGGCGATAGGACCAACTCGCCTCGATCCTATAGTCTTTTGTATAAAATCCAATCCGCCGATGACCCGCCGCCACCAAGTGGTCCACGACTGCCGAAATGCCGTCATTGTGATCAACGTCCACACAATCGATCGAATGGTGCTCAAGCTGATCAACCAGCGACACCAGCGGAAAACGAAGAGCCAACTGGTCAATCACCTTGGTCGGAAATGGATAGATGAGAAGCACGCCACTTCCCTCACGTTTCACCAAACCTTCGATCTTCTGAAACGCGGGATCATCCAAATCAAAAACGTCCGGCGGAATGAGGTTCACATCGACTTTGGTGTCGTGCCGCTGGGCGTATTCGGAAACCCCGGCAAGAATCTGCTCACCCGGACTTTCGTAGCCACCTCTGAAATACTCCTCGGTATCACTACAAATCAGAACATTAAACCTCCTAGGTTTCTTGGAACGCTTCGCGAGAGGCACCCGCGTTTCCATGTGGGTATATCCGATCTCGGCCGCAATTTGAAACACCTTCGCACGGGTCACCGGGCTGATTCCGGCGTGGTTTGTGAAGCACCGGGAGACCGTTGCTCTCGACAGGCCGAGACGATCGGCAATGGTTTGTTGGTTGACTTCTGACATGGCTCTCTTCCCGCTGGCAGCCGAGTATTGATCCGCACACTTCTTGAAAGCAAGAAGACCGAGGCAATTGCGCCATTTCGGTCAACTTTCCCCGCACTTGCGTCCAAAGTTCATTCATGTTCGCCTCCCCGCATGAACAAATCGCTGCTGCTCCTGGTCGTTCCCCTTTTGTGGCAATGCGGTGGTGGCTTTGGTGGAACCAGCGTATCCGACTCGCCTGCCGTCCTGAATGTCTCCGGCTGGGATCCCAAGGAAGTCCAGCGCGGCGGCGACCGCTACTCGCAGCACGACGTCTCCGCCATGCGCCAGAATGGTGCCCAAGGTCTGATTGCCCGTTCTGCCAAGGGGCCTTTGCTCGACGACAAGTTCTCGGACTTCATGGCCTCCGCCAATCGCGCCGACCTCCTCCTCGGTGCCTACCATTTCGTCACCCTCGAACAACCGGCTAAACTCCAGGCGGAAAACTTTGTCAGCCGCGTCCGCTCCGTCGCCCGAGCCCGCGGGCTCTCAGGAAAGAAGATCCTCCTCGTCGGCGACTTCGACACCAAATCCTCACCCGACCGCCTCGTCGATTTCATCACCCGCGTTGAGCAACTCACCGGCGTCACCCCCGTCACTTACCTCGAGAACAGCGCCGCCCTCCGCTCCAGCCTCAACAACGCCAGCCCCGCCCAAAAGCGCATCATCCGGCGCTCGCCCTACTGGATCGCCCTATACAGTCCGGCCGGCACCGAGCGCAGCATGGGTGGCGACCTCACTCCCGACGGCCTGACCGAGCAATACGGCATCTGGAACGAGTGGGCGATGTGGCAATACGGCGGCGTGAATTGGGAAAACGGTCGCTCTCAGCCCAAGCACTATAACACCCGCTCATGGCGCAGCCCGCGCTACTTCGGAAACATGGCCCACCCCATGGAGCGCAATGTCTTCCGCGGAAACCAAGGCGACCTCGTCGCTTTCTGGAACCGCCACGGGCTCTCGCTTTGAGTTACTCCACCCGAAAACCTCCTGAAAATCAGGCTTTTCCCTTGCCAAGCCCCAGCCCAGCGCCTATCCCGCGCGTCCCTTCTTGCGCCGCAGGGAACGATCGAGAAACCGAAGGGACCCCAACGCGGCAGTTTCTCAACCATCGCCCGACCTGAATTAAGGCGGGACAAACCTATGATTAACGAACTCATCAACGACATGGTGGACGCTGGCGTCCACTACGGGCACCAGACGAAAAAGTGGAACCCACGCATGAAGCCTTACCTTATGAAGGACAAAGGCGGGATCTACATCATCAACCTCGATAAGACCGTCAAGTGCCTCGACAAAGCCTCCGACTTCCTCTCCGGACTCGCAGGCAAGGGCAAGAAGATCCTTTTCGTCGGCTGCAAACGCCAAGCTCAAGAAGCCGTGCAACAGGCTGCCGAAGCAACCGGTGAGTTCTACGTCAACCACCGCTGGCTCGGCGGCATGCTCACCAACATGAGCACCGTCAAAAAGTCCATCGAGCGCCTCAAGTGGCTCGAAAACCTCCAAAAGAGCCCCGAGTTCAAGCTGATCTCCAAAAAGGAATTCGCCGCGCTTACCCGTGAAAAGGAAAAGCTTCAGCGCAACCTTCAAGGCCTTCGCTCCATGGACGGACTTCCAGACGCTCTCGTCATCGTCGACTCCGCTCGTGAGTCCATCGCCGTTGCCGAAGCCCGCCGCCTCAACATTCCAATCGTCGCCATCGTCGACTCGAATGCTGACCCATCGAAGGTCGACTACCCGATCCCGGGTAACGACGACTCCGTCCGCTCGATCCGCGTGATCCTTCAGAACCTCGTTGACGCCCTGGTCGTCGGCAAGAAGCGCTGAAGCTTGCTCACGTAATCGTCACCTAAACAGCGCTGCACACCGAGGTCTCCTCCGTGTGCCATGCGCCTCTGCAAACCTATCCCTAGAACTAACATTTACTCATGAATATCACCGCCGCACTCGTTAAAGAGCTCCGCGATAAGACCAACGCGGGCATGATGGACTGCAAGAAGGCTCTCACCGCCACCGAAGGCGACATCGACGCCGCCGTCACCTGGCTGCGCGAAAAGGGCATCTCCAAGGCTGCTGCCAAGGCAGACCGCGAAGCCTCCGAAGGCATCATCGCCGCCCGTCTCTCCGACGACGGCAAGTCCGGCATCCTCGTCGAAGTGAACTGCGAGACCGACTTCGTTTCCCGCAACGAAGGCTTCGTCGCCTTCGTCGACACCATCGCCGACACCCTCGCCGCCAGCGACGCCAAGACCCTCGAAGAAGCCCTCAAGGTTTCCAAGGACGGCGGCACCATCGATGACTTCGTTAAAGGCAAGGTCATCGAAGTCGGTGAAAACCTCCAGCTCCGCAAATTCGAGCGCTTCGATATCGCTGACAACGGTGCCATCGCCCAATACATCCACATGGGTGGAAAAGTTGGCGTGCTCGTCGAAGTCGGCGCTGAAAGCGGTGAAACGGCTGCCAAGGAAGAGTTCCGCGACCTCGTCAAGGACATCACCCTCCACATCGCCGCCGCCGCACCGAAAGGCCTCGCTCGCGAGGATATCGATGCCGCCATCGTCGAAGCCGAGAAAGACGTCTTCCGGGCCCAACTCGCCAACGAAGGCAAGCCAGAGCAGATCATCGAAAAGATCATCGAAGGCAAGATCGCCAAGTTCTTCTCCGAAAGCTGCCTTCTTGAGCAGGCCTTCGTGAAGGACCCAGACAGCACCATCAAGGCCCTCGTCGAAGGCGCCGGTAAGAAGCTCGGTGACACGCTCGTCGTCCGTCGCTTCGTTCGCTTCGGCCTCGGCGAATAAACCAATCTTCATTCGCAAACGCCCGCCTCCTTCAAAGGAAGCGGGCGTTCTGCGTTAATCCTGCAATTCGCCCACCAAAGATTACCGAAAAAGCAAAAAATGCGCGATTAGTCACTTGAGGAGCGTGGAGTCATTTGGCATCCCACCATTGAATGCGTCCACAAATGGTTGCCTCATTACAAGCTCCAACGCCTTCCAAAGATCCCTTTTCGGAACGGCCCTTTCTCGTCTTTTGGGAAGTCACCCGCGCCTGCGCTCTTGCCTGCCAACACTGCCGCGCGGAGGCCCAACCCAAGCGTCACGCCAACGAACTGAGCGAAACCGAAGCGCTGAACCTCGTCGATCAGCTCGCCGAGCTCAAGCCACCGATGCTCATCCTTACCGGCGGGGACCCGCTGATGCGTCGCGACGTCCTCGCCATCGCCCGCCGTGCCACCGATGCCGGTATCCGGGTCGGACTCAGTCCATCTGGCACCGCCCGCCTGATGCATTTCGACTTCAATGCAATCCGCGAAGCCGGGATCGAACGCATTTCCCTGAGCCTCGACGGAGCAAGTCAGGAAACTCATGACGCCTTCCGTGGAGTCGGCGGCACCTTTGACCGCACCATCGCCGCCGTCGAGTTGGCCCACAATGCCGGTCTCACGGTTCAAATCAACACAACCTTGACCAGGTCCAATCTTCACGAGTTCGATGCCTTTCGGGATCTCATGTTCGAACTGAAGCCTGCCATGTGGAGCGTCTTCATCCTCGTGCCAACGGGTCGCGCCCAAGCCAACGAAGTTCCTAAACCTGAGGATCTCGAAAAGATCTTCCAACAAATGGCCGATCTTGTTGGCAAGGCTCCCTTCGCCATCAAAACCACCGAAGGTCATCATTTCCGCCGCGTCCTTGCCCAGAGCGGCAAAGGCGGAAGCAAAGGCCGCCAAGGCATGCGCTCGCCACTCGGCATCCGTGATGGTCGTGGCGTCATGTTCATTTCCCACACCGGCGTCGTCAGTCCGAGCGGCTTCCTTCCCTTTGAATGCGGCACGGTGCGCGAGCACCATCCTGCCTGGATCTACCGCAAGCATCCTCTTTTCGTCAGCCTCCGCGACTCCGATGCCCTTGGCGGCAAATGCGGACGCTGCGAATTCCGCACCATCTGTGGCGGCTCCCGGGCACGCGCCTATGGCGTCAGCGGCGATGCCTTCGCTGAGGACCCATCCTGCTCTTATCAACCTGCACTACCAAGCACATGATCAACATTACCCGACTCTGGACCGGAGAGGCTCAACCTGCCGACAACCTGCGCTACGGTCAGGGCCACGGCTCGGCTTCAAGCTCGCGCGCACGCAAGCCCATCGTCGTCTGGAACATCACCCGCACTTGCAACCTGCGCTGCGTCCACTGCTACTCGGACTCCATGGCTCAGCAGTATCCCGGGGAATTGAGCTGGGAACAAATACAGGATGTTATCAAGGACCTTGCAGCATACGAAGTTCCATCACTTCTCCTCTCCGGTGGCGAGCCTCTCATCCACCCGCACTTTTTCGACATCGTCGACTACGCAACCGAGCTCGGGCTCAAGCTCACCATCTCAACCAACGGCACCCTCATCACTCCGGAAAAGGCAGCTCTGCTAAAGAAAGCAAACGTCGCCTACGTCGGCATCTCGCTCGATGGTATCGGCGCGATCCACGATGAATTCCGAGGCAAGAAGGGCGCATTCGACGCGGCCGTGAAAGGCTTCCGTAACTGTGAAGACGTCGGCCAAAAGACCGGCCTTCGCATGACCCTCACAAGACACAACGTCGCCAACATCGAACGCATTCTCGATTTCATCGAAGAACAAGGCATCCAGCGGACCTGCTTCTATCACCTCGTCCCTGCCGGACGCGGCAGCGAGCTTCAAGTGCTCGACCCCGCCGAGTCGCGCCACGCCATTGATACCATCATCAAACGTGTCGAACACTGGCAAACCACCAATCAGAGCCGCGAAGTCCTGACCGTCACCCAACCAGCCGACGGCGCTTACCTCCTCCACCGCATGGAGCAGGAAAACCACCCGAACCTGGCACAAGCCCGCCAACTCCTCAACTGGAACGGTGGCGGAGCTAACAGCTCCGGTCGGGCCATTTCGAACATCGACACCCAGGGCAACGTTCATCCCGATCAGTTCTGGCAAGACGTCCAACTTGGCAACGTCAAGAAGACCCCATTCTCCACCATCTGGGAAGGCGGCAATCCGCTCTCGGCACCGATTCTTGAGGAGATCCGCTCCATCGGCAATCTCACCAACGGGCAACGCCAGGCCCTTATGTATGGCCGCTGCGCCGGCTGTAAATGGTTCAGCACCTGCGGCGGCGGCTTCCGTACCCGCTCCGCCTTCGCCAATGGCGATCTCTGGGGAAGCGATCCCGGCTGTTACCTCAGCGATGAGGAAATCGGCTCTGAAATGGCCCATATCGAGAAAGTTGGGTAACTCCTTTGATCCCACCATGGGACTTCCATCAAAGCTCGACCGAGTCGCCGCCGAACCGTTCCGACTGTTCTTCCCGCTCGGCATCATCGCCTCAGCCATAGGAGTCCTACTATGGCCGGCGTATTTCGGTGGGTGGATCACGGCCTACCCGCTCGAAGCCCACGCCCGATGGATGATCATCGGCTTCGCAGGATGCTTCATCACCGGCTTCATCGCTACCGCCGGTCCACGGCTGTTAGGGAGCGACCCGTGGTGCCGCTTCGAAATCATCTTTCATACTTTCACGGCACTTGCCGTCTTCATTTTCCTCGCCCTAAACAAGATCGCTACGGCCGATCTCTTTACCGGCTTCTGGCTGCTTGGCGTGCTCAAAAGCATGCTCTTCCGGGTCTTCGTTGGTCGCCAGGATGTCCCACCGCCAGGCCTGCCCCTCGTTTTCCTCGGCATCACTGGAGCGATGCTTGCCGGCTTCGCCCTGAGCATGGAGTCCTTCCTCACTTACACGATTCCGGTCCGGACCTTCTGGCGTCTCCTCTATTTCCAAGGCTTCCTCTGGCTACCCATCCTCGGCGTCGCTCCCTACCTCCTCCCGCGCTTCTTCGGCCGGAAATCAACCCACTCATTTCCCGACAGCACCACCATCCCTCCCGGTTGGATGCGCCTCCTCATTGAATCCCTGATCGTCGGACTACTACTCATCGCCAGCTTTGCCCTTGAAGCTTGGCGACCCGGTCCCTCCGGCATGCTGCTGCGCTGCATCGTCGTCGTCATTCATCTCAGCCGCTCCGTTCCTGGACTCGTCGCATGGACTAAAGTCAACGGCCTCGGCCTTGCTCTTCGCTGGATCCTTCCTTGCGCCGCCGCCGGTTGGCTGCTTGCCGTCGCATTCCCGCCACTTCGCATCGGCATGCTGCATCTGATGTTCATCAGTAGCGCCGGCCTCCTCATGCTCGTCGTCGCCACCCGCGTGATCCTCGGCCACAACGATCGCCACGATCGACTCTCATCGCCGATGAAGTGGTTTCACTGGCTCTGGGGCGCGGTCCTCTTCACCGCCGCCACACGGCTCACTTCGGACTTCATCTTCAAAGTCCGCATCACTCACTTCGTTTACGCCGCGATCCTGTGGGTCATCATTCTCGCCGTCTGGTCATGGAAGCTCCGTCGCGAGCTCAACCAACCCGTCTTCGAAGATGGCATCATCAAAACGAACTGCCCACGCCGCAAACGTGCCGCAGCCGCCCTTCGTAGCCTCCGCGCCAGCCCCCCCGACGCCAACCAATCTTAGATCTCTCCCAAGACGAAAAGGCAGCACCCTCCGTCGCAAACTGTTAGATACTCATCCCACGAAACCATGACATCACATTTCCCCACCTCCTCACCGCTTCCCGAAATCATTCAGGGCGGCATGGGCGTCGGCGTCTCGAACTGGCAACTCGCCCGAGCCGTTTCTTCCACCGGGCAACTGGGTGTCGTCTCCGGAACCATGATCGACGTCGTCGTCGCCCGAAACCTCCAACTGGGCGATCCAGGTGGCCACATCCGACGCGCCCTCGCCAGTTTCCCAAACCAAAGCCTCACCGAGCGCTTCCTGAACCGTTACTTCATCGATGGAGGAAAAGCCTCTGACGTTCCGTTTCGAAGTGTTCCGATGTCTTCAATCCCGCCATCCACCGCCTCACAAGAATTCTCGGTCCTTTCCTGCTACGTCACGGTCTGGCTGGCAAAAGAAGGACACGCTGGAATCGTCGGACTCAACCTGTTAGAAAAGAGCCAGATTCCGACGATGCCCTTTCTTTACGGGGCCATGCTCGCGAAGGTCGATTACGTCCTCATGGGTGCCGGCATCCCGCGCCAGATCCCCGGCGTGCTTGACCGCCTCGCGGAAAACCAAACCGCTGAACTCCGCATCGACGTCACCGGTGCCACCGAACCGGTCATCCTTTCTTTCGATCCCGTCGAAGTCTGCGGTATCCCCACGCCATCACTCAAACGCCCCGCTTTCCTCGCCGTCGTTTCCTCAGCCGTGCTCGCCAAAACCCTGCATAAAAAGGCATCCGGTCAAGTCGATGGCTTTGTCATCGAATACCCCACCGCAGGTGGCCACAACGCACCACCACGTGGAGGCATGAAACTCAATGATGCCGGCGAGCCAGTCTATGGCCCGCGGGATGCCATCGACACTGCTGCCTTCCGCGAAATCGGCCTGCCATTCTGGCTCGCCGGCGGATTTGGCCAGGCGGGAAAATTGCGCGAAGCACAGGCCACCGGCGCTGTCGGCATCCAAGTCGGCACCGCCTTTGCCCTGAGCAAGGAGTCCGGATTCGAACCCACGCTCAAGTCTCGGATCGTCGATGCCATCCGAAACAATGATCTCAAGGTTTTCACCGATCCCGCCGCCTCACCTACCGGCTTCCCATTTAAGGCCGCGCAGGTGCCTGGAACACTTTCGGACCCCAGCACCTATGACTCCCGTGAGCGAGTTTGCGACATCGGCGTGCTACGAGAACCCTACCTGAAAGCCGACGGCAACATCGGCTTCCGCTGCTCCGCAGAGCCCACCGAGTCCTATGTCGCCAAAGGCGGCGACATCGCCCGCACCGTCGGTGCCAAATGCCTGTGCAATTCACTCGGTGCCGCCATCGGCCTCAGCCAAACCCGTACCGACGCCAGCGACGAAGCCGCGTTGATCACTCTGGGCGATGACATCGCAAGCATCCGTGCCATGCTCCCTGCCAGTGGCAGCACCTACGCCGCCAGCGATCTCGTCGCGCAACTTCTGCATTGATGCGACTGATAACGGAAAATTGGTGATATCAAGATTCCCGCTACGGGCTCCCTGAGCCACACTCGCCCCATCACCCATGCTGATTCTTGTCATCAACTGCGGCAGCTCATCGGTTAAGCTGGCTCTCTTCCTAGCAAACGACTCAACGCCCATCGCGACAGGTGCCGTCGACAGTATCAGCACCCAATCCATCGAGGGTCACTACCGTGTCGGGGACAGCCCGCGACAGTCCATCGCATGCCTGTCCCAGGGAGATCACGCCGCCGCCCTTGATGCGGCTCTCAATGGCCTCCGATCCGAGCCTGCGCTGAAAGGGCTCAACGTCACCGCCGTCGGTCACCGAGTCGTCCATGGCGGCCAAAAATTCTCCGCTCCCGTGCTCGTCGATGCCAATGTGCTCGCCGAGATCCGGGCCTTGGCACCACTCGCTCCCGTTCACGCCATCCCCAATGCCCTCGGCATCGAAGCCGCCGCCCGCCTCTTTCCCGGCGTTCCCCAAGTCGTCGTATTCGACACCGCATTTCATCAAAGCATCGCTCCAGAGGTCTACCGATATGCCATCCCGGACACCCTCTATCAAAAGCACCAAATCCGTCGCTATGGCTTTCATGGTACCAGCCACGCCTACGTCGCCGAGGAGGCAGCGCGACTTCTCAATCTTGATCTCAGCAACAGCCGCCTGATCTCCGCCCACCTCGGCAACGGCTGCAGCGCCACCGCCATACTCAATGGAAAATCCGTCGATACCTCCATGGGCCTCACCCCCCTCGAAGGCCTCGTCATGGGCACCCGCAGCGGAAACCTCGATCCCAACCTCCACAACTTTCTCGCCAAGGAAGCAGGCCTCAGCCTCGATGAAATCACCGACCTCCTTAATCGCAAGTCCGGCCTCATCGGCCTCAGCGGCATCTCCAACGACCTGCGTGTGCTCACCGAAGAGTATCACGCCGGCAATCCGTCCGCCCGGCTCGCCATCGACGTCTTCTGCTTCCGCCTCGCCCGCGAGATCGCTGGCCTCACCGTAGCCCTCAAAGGCATGCCGCACGCCCTCATCTTCACCGGCGGTATCGGCGAAAACTCCAAACTTGTTCGAGAAAAGACCCTCACCCACCTCGCCGCCTTCGGATTCGAACTCGATCCAGTGCGTAATGAAATCGCAGGCTCCTCATCCAGTGGAATCATCACTACCGATGATTCTAATGGACCTACCGCAATCGTCGTCGCAACGAACGAAGAATTCGCCATTGCGCAAGCAACCGCAAAACTCTGCTAATCCTAACGTCAAAAGCAACCATGCCACGACACACCTTTCTCACCATCCCCGCAGGCAGAAGCGTCGGTCTAACCTCAGTCAGCATTGGCCTCGTCCGCACCTTCGACCGGCTCGGAGCACCCATCGGATTCTTCAAAGCCCTCAGCCAGCCACGCGCTGGTGAGAATTTTGATCGCTCCTCAGCCTACCTCGAAGTCACCAACACTCTAAAGCCTGTCGCGGCCATCTCCGATGAGCGGGTGAAAGAGGCCATCGCCAGTGGCCACATCGACGACTTGATGGAAGAGGTCATCAGTCATTTCGAAAAGATCCCCAAAGAACAGGAAACCATCATTGTCGAAGGCGTTGTCGCCACACCGGATCTTCCCGGAGCGCAGGCCATCAACGCCGCCCTTGCCCGCGCCCTGAATGCCGAGGTCATCCTCGTCGCACGCCCCATCGAAAACAGCATCGATGCCCTCGTCCACCAGCTCGATGAGATGCTCAACAGCATGCCTCCTGCCATTCTGGAAGTGCAACCCGCAGTCGTTCTCAATCACGTTGATCTCCCGGGCCTTTCAGAAGAACTTGGTCTCAAATCTGCAACTGCCCATGAAGTCCTCAAGGCGCTTCAAGAACGCATCAAACCCAACAAACTCCGCTTCGACATCATCGGCCTCGTCCCTGCAAGCCCCGACCTCGCCGCCACACGCGTTGCCGATATCGTCAACCAACTCAATGGCAAGATCATCTTCCCCGGCGACATGAATTCCCGCCGCATCAAAGAGATCACCCTTTGCGACCGCACCGTCCCCAATATGCTTCGTGCCTTCAAAACGGGCACGCTGATCGTCACACCATCCGACCGCTCCGACATCATTGTGGCCTCCGCCGTCGCGGCAAATAAATCCATCCAACTCGCCGGACTCGTCCTCACCGGCGACACCGAAGCCGACCCCGCCACCCTCGCCTTCTGCAAGGACGCCTTCTCACTCAATGGCGGACTGCCCATCATTCAGGTCGGCACCAGTTCCTTCGAGTCCGCGAGACTTCTATTCACCCTGAACCCCGAACTCCCCGTAGAAGACGTCGAGCGCATCAACTTGGTCATGGAAACCGTCGCCCTCGGAATGGATACCACATGGCTCAGAAACCGTTGCTCCATGACGGTCGAAAAACGTCTTTCTCCACCCGCTTTCCGTCACCGCATCACCACCATCGCCCGCCGCAACCTAAAGCGCATCATCCTTCCCGAGGGCGAGGAACCCCGCACCATCCACGCCGCCATTCGCTGCGCCGAGCGAGACATCGCCAAATGCCTCCTCATCGGTGACCCTCAGCAAATCATCGAAGTCGCACGCATCAACAGCCTCACCCTTCATCCCGGCATCGAAATCATTAACCCCGCCGAAGTCCGCGACCGCTATCTCGAACCCTTGTTAGAACGCCGCCGCAGCAAGGGTATGACCGAAAAGGACGCCGTCGAAAGCCTGCGTGACAACACCGTGCTTGGCACCATCATGCTCGCGCTCGACGAAGTGGACGGACTTGTTGCCGGGGCCATCCAAAGCACCGCCAACACCATCCGCCCCGCGCTCCAGCTGATCAAAACCCACCCCGACGCCCGCGCCGTCTCCTCGGTCTTCTTCATGTGCCTTCCCGACCAGGTCCTCGTTTACGGCGACTGTGCCGTGAACCCGGACCCCGATGCCGAACTCCTCGCCGACATCGCGATCCAAAGCGCCAACTCCGCGAAAGCCTTCGGCATCGAACCCATCGTCGCCATGATCAGCTACTCGACCCACGGCTCTGGTGCCGGCAGCAACGTCGATAAAGTCACCCAAGCCACCGATATCGTCCGCCGCCGCGACCCTTCGCTCATCGTCGACGGCCCCCTTCAATACGACGCCGCCAGCATCCGCGAAGTCGCCAGGACCAAAGCCCCTAACAGCACCGTCGCCGGTCGCGCCAACGTCTTCATCTTCCCCGACCTCAACACCGGCAACACCACCTACAAAGCCGTCCAGCGCTCCGCCAACGTCGTCTCCATGGGTCCGATGCTCCAAGGCCTCCGCAAACCCGTCAACGACCTCAGTCGCGGAGCCTCCGTCGAAGACATCCTCTACACCATCGCCCTGACCGCCGTGCAGGCGGGGCAGGTATCCGAATAAAGTCTTCAGGCGGCGAGATCGCTTTAGAACTTCTTCCTTAAATCCGCCTTCACTTCCTTCATCGGAGGCTCGTCCGGTTTTGCCTGGCCGGTCATCGGCGTCGCCCAAACTGCCAGCGGAGATATCCTGCTCGAGTTCTACGACCCGGGTGCCGATGGCGTGGTTGATGGCATCGACACCTTGGTAGGCACTGCCAAGGGCACGCTCACCGTGACCGGATCGTCAGTTCATGATTCAAAACTCATGCCATGTGATCTTGGATAAGATTGGCAAGTTCTAGACGCCTTACCTTGCCAAGATCACTGCGGGGAATGGCATCAACGCAGACTACCTCATCGATTCGGCGAAAGCCCTCGACCTCACGATTGTAGGCCTCTACCCGGCTCGCAATCAGCCCGGAAACCACCGCCTGATCGCAAACCGCGATCAGGCGTTTTCCTTTCCGGGCATCCGGCACGGCAACCACGACCAATTCAGGCACTGCGAGCTCGCGCTCGACGGCCATCGGGTCGACCAATTCACCAAGAATCTTGACCAAGGCATCCGCCCGACCGGTTAGAAGCAAGTCGCCACTCTCGAGCTTGCCCAGATCACTCGTCGAATACCAGTCACCTACCCTCTTCGAGAAAACCCATTTCTCATCAGACCGAATCAACTCACCGGCAAACAGGGCCTTGCCACGAACCGCGATTCTTCCCTCATCACCAATTTTCACCCGCCAATGCGGCAAAACAGAGATCGGTCCGCTTTGGTACCCCTGATCGAGTAGTTCAAGGCTCTGAGTCGCAACTTGCGAGCCCGCCTCGGTCATCCCATAGCTCGCCAGCACCGGCCAGCCGAGCGCCCTGGCTGCCCCCCCGATTCCACCATCAAGCCTACCCCCACCAATCACCGCCACCCTGAGTGTCGATGGCGCATGCAATTGCTCGCGGACCAGATCATGCACCTGTGTCGGGACCAGCGAAACATGGCTGACCCGCTCCCTTTTCACCCACTCTGTAAAAAGAGCTGGCTCCCACTTCTCACGATACCGCGCCAACTCGCAGCCCGCCTCAAAAGCCCGAGCCACCACGCCAAATCCACCAACGTGGTTCAGCGGCAACGACAGACCCCAGCACGAATCCTGATCGACCTGCAAATGGCGGTTCACCACCGCCGCGGAAAGCAGCAACGCCTCGCGCGAAAGCCCGATCCAGCGAGGTTGCCCCGTCGAGCCTGAGGTCTGGAAAAACACCAAGCCGTCCAACTCACCATCTTGATCACCCGGCAACACAAAGTTCGTGCCCGGTGCCACCGGCTCGGCAGACTGCCAAAACGCCGGATCTCTCAGGTAAGTGATTTCCATGGCAGCTTCTCAAGCAAATCGTCAAAGCCTAGCCCCGTGCCTCCAGGCGATTGAAAAGTCGGAGACCATCGACCCAGCCTTTCGGCGAAATCGCTTGGCGTGAAAAGATGATGCGTCTGCAAGCCACAAAGCCCCACGATCCCCGGAAACTGCACATTCAGCTTCGCCGCCTCCCATGCCGCGAAAACCTGACCCAGCGGATGCTCCATATAACTCGTGACGATCACCTGCTGGCCACGACCACCGGCCGACTCAGCGAGCAACCAAGGCTCATCCACCGCCGGCTTCACGATCATGATCTGAGCCGCATCGCAGGCAGGCACCGCCTCGCGATCGACCGCCAGAGGAATCCGGAATTGCTTCCACAATCTCGCCCAAGCCGTCGGCGAATACGGACAGGGATCCTCGAGGAAATCGATCCGCTGCCGCACATCCTCCGGCACACTTGTTAGAAAAGCCTCAACCTCATCCGGGATCAGCACTTCATTGAAGTCGATGCACCAGCGCAAACCCGGATGGAGCCCCGCCTGTTCCAAAAAGAATGCCGTTTCCGCCTTCAGATCCTTGCCCATCTTCAGTTTCACCCGCTTGAAACCCTTGCTCACCGCACTCTCCACGATCCGTGCATCTTGCCAAGGCAAGGTCGCATGACTATCCGGCACATCAATTTCCTCTAACAGAGGATCACCAATGAAGCGCGCATCGGCATCCTCCTGCGCGCAGCGGACTGCCCGCCGGACCAGCACAAAACGCCGCGCGCCCGCCAGATCATCGAGGCACTTTTGAAGCGTCGGATCCCCCAGCTCCGGCCACGGATGCAAGCAGGCAAAACCTTCACCAATCCTCACCAACGCACCGACGTGATCACGCCGCATGCTCTTCGCATTCAGCGGCTGCCGTGCCGTGAGCTTGTATTTCCAAAACCAGAGATCATCTGCCACGCCCGATCCCTGCCACGGATGAGCCCAACACGCAAACCTCAGAACTTCGCTGCAAACAAATGAAACATCCCAGCAAAGGCGACGAGCTGAACCGCCGCGATCGCCAGAAGTCGGTTCATCCGTGGCCCCTCAGGCTCCGTCAGCACACCCCAGATGATCCGAAACCCCGCCAGCCACAGCGGCAAAGTCCCCAAAACCAGCCATGGCTCACCAAAATAAATCCAACCCAAGCCAAGAATCGCCGCCGCCTTGATCTCAAACCAAATCAAAATCCGTGCCGCCCGCCCGCCCCAGCGAACCGCCAAGGTCCGTTTGCCCGTCGTCGAATCCTCCTCACGATCCCGCAGGTTGTTGATCGAAATCAGCACCGCCGAAAGCAAACCCACCTGCAATCCCAGCAGCAGCGCTTCCGGACGCCACTCAAGCGTCTGGATAAACACCGTCCCACAAACCGCCACGATGCCGAAAAAGAGCACCACAAAGAGCTCTCCCAGCCCCCGATATGCCAGCGGCAACGGACCCCCCGTATAACCAAAAGCCAGATAAAGCGAAGGCACCCCGATCGCCAAAATCGCCCAGCCCGCCGCCTGATAAAGCACCACACCACAGACAAAGGCCAACACCAGAAAAAACGCACCGCACATCATCACGGTCCGGCGCGATAGCAAGCCACTCGCCGTCACCCGCTTCGGCCCCAGGCGCTTCTCCGTATCCGCGCCCTTCGCTGCATCGATCGCATCGTTGAAAAAATTCGTCGCAATCTGAATGAACACCGCGCCTAACAAAGTCGCCACCGCCAGCTTCGCACTCCAGTTTCCCGAGAGCTTCCAAGCCAACACACAACCTACCCACACCGGCACCACGGCGGCAGGCAGGGTCTTCGGTCGAGTGGCTAACAGAAACGCGCGAATCACGGCACTCTGGGAAACTTCGAGAAATCAGGCTTCCTCTTCTCAATGAAGGCCTGCTTCCCCTCTTTCGCTTCCTCACTCATATAATAAAGAAGCGTCGCATTGCCCGCCATATCGAGCAGGCCCATCTGACCATCACAATCGGCATTCAGACAAGACTTCAAACAGCGCAGCGCCAGCGGTGAATGCTCTAACATCTCGCGACACCACTGCAGCGTCTCCGCCTCCAACTGCTCAAGCGGCACCACCGTATTCACCAGGCCCATCTCCAGCGCCTGCTTCGCATCATACTGGCGACAAAGATACCAAATTTCCCGAGCCTTCTTCTGTCCGACGATTCGCGCCAGATAACTCGATCCCAACCCCCCATCAAAACTCCCCACCTTCGGCCCCGTCTGCCCGAAGCGCGCATTCTCCGCCGCAATCGTCAGATCGCACACGACATGCAGCACGTGCCCCCCGCCGATCGCATAGCCCGCCACCATCGCCACCACCGGTTTCGGCATCTGGCGGATCTTTTTCTGCACGTCGAGAATGTTTAGCCGCGGCACCCCGTCATCGCCGACGTAGCCCGCGTGACCACGCACCTTCTGGTCGCCACCCGAGCAGAAAGCCAAATCGCCTTCACCTGTCAAAATGACGACGCCCACCGTCGCGTCCTCATGCGCCAGCTCAAGAGCGATCAGCATCTCCTTCACCGTCTGCGGACGGAAAGCATTCCGCACCTCAGGCCGGTTGATGGTGATCTTTGCAATCTGCCCCTCATCGGCCGTCTCGTAGCGGATGTCCTCAAATTCTCTAACGCTGGTCCACATGTCGGTGACAGTCTGTCCTAGGAAACCTCACGCTCAAGAAATTCCCCGACCTTCTTTGCAAATGCCCCAGGCACCTCCCAAGGCACACGATGCCCCGCCCCCTCCGCCACCCAGAGCGGAGCAGGGGCATTTCTGCCCCTGAGCATTTCAACCCTCTCCCCAATCGCCCGGAACTTGGCATCCCTCTCTCCCACACACCACAGCAGCGGACATTTGATCTCCTTCAGCCGCTCGCTCAGCGCCTCCTGCCCTCCCAGCGTCCAGTCCATGAAACTCCGCGCCACCGCCTGCCGGCGCTGCTGCAGCAAACTCCGATCCCCTCCAAGCTCCGCCCGAGATCCCAGCACCGCCTGCGCATTCCACTCTTCCAGAAACGCCTTCCAATCCCCATTCAGAGCCTTCGCCGCCCACTCCGCATCCCTTGCCCGACGCGCCACCTTCTCCTCCTCATCCACCAAGCCCGGATGCGCCGAAACGATCACCGCCGCATCCCAGAGTAGCTGGAGCGTCTCGCTCCAGTCAGTGCCCGGCATGTCTCGCTCCGACGACACCCCCTCCAAAAGCGCATGCAGCGCCAACCTCCCCCCCATCGAGTAACCCAGCAACACCTTCCGCCCCTGCGTCGCCTCCACCTCCCGATTCAGCGCCGCACAGTACGCCTCCATCGACATCGGACAGCAGTCGAGAAAACGCCAAAGATCCACCCGCTTCACCACCCAGCCGGGCACAGA
>Ga0100390_10002144_pt1 | contig 17424 bp, 11 predicted proteins | sample CryGeymeta201514_FD_81540 | JGI IMG/M metagenome (GOLD analysis project Ga0100390, IMG submission 81540) | Groundwater microbial communities from Crystal Geyser aquifers in Utah, USA - Crystal Geyser metaG 2015-14 | ecosystem: Environmental > Aquatic > Deep subsurface > Groundwater | place... | reverse complement strand
CTCGATCAGGCCCTTCATCTGGCGGAATAGGAAGGTCAGCAGCAGAGTGCGGATGTGTGCGCCGTCCACGTCGGCGTCGGTCATAATAATGATTTTGTGGTAGCGGGCCTTTTCGATATTGAAAGCACCCTCGCCCTCGTGGTCGCCGATGCCGGTGCCGACGGCGGTGATCAGGGCGCGGATTTCATTGTTACCCAGCACCTTATCGAGGCGCGCTTTTTCCACGTTGAGCAGCTTGCCGCGCAGCGGCAGGATAGCCTGAGTGGCGCGGTCGCGGCCCTGTTTGGCCGAGCCGCCGGCGGAGTCGCCCTCGACGATGTAGAGCTCGGAGACGGCTGGATCTTTGGAGGAGCAGTCGGCCAGCTTGCCCGGCAGGCCGCCGCTGGAGAGGGCGCCCTTGCGCACGGTCTCGCGGGCCTTGCGGGCGGCTTCGCGTGCGCGGGCGGCATTCAGGCACTTGTCGATCAGGCGCTTGGCCACCTGCGGGTTGGTCTCGAAATAGTATTTCAGCTCCTCGCCGGTGATTTTCTGGACGATACCATCGACCTCGCCGTTGGAGAGCTTGGTCTTGGTCTGCCCCTCAAAGCGCGGCTCGGGCACTTTGACGGAAATCACAGCAGTGAGGCCTTCGCGGGTGTCATCACCGGAGAGGCTGGGATCCTTGTCCTTGATCAGACCATTTTGCTTGGCGTAATTATTGATGACGCGGGTCAGCGCGGTGCGGAAGCCGGAGAGGTGGGTGCCACCCTCGACGTTGTGAATCGAATTGGCATAGGCGTAGATTTGATCGTTGTAGCTGTCGTTATACTGCAGCGCGATATCCACCACGATATTGGCGTCCAGGTCCGGATTCGGGGTAGGGACTTCACCGTGGATGCTGATCGGTTCCGGATGGATCAGGGTCTTGTTTTCGTTGAGGAAGGTGACGTATTCTGCAATGCCGTCCTCGAAAAAATATTCATCCTTACGATTACTGCGCTCATCCAGGAAAATAACGCGTATCCCGGGGTTGAGGAAGGCCAGTTCGCGCAGGCGTTTGGCCAGCAGTTCGGCCTTGAACTCACGGGTGGTCAGGAAGATCTCCGGGTCGGGCGAAAAGGCGATGCGGGTGCCGGTGTGCTTGGTATCGCCGATGATTTTCATCTTCGAGGTGGTGATGCCGCGGGAGAACTCCATTTTATGCACCATGCCCTCGCGGCGGACCTCGACCTCGAACCATTCGGAGACTGCGTTGACGCACTTGGCCCCGACCCCGTGCAGGCCGCCCGAGACCTGGTAGGCACCTTTGCCGAACTTGCCGCCGGCGTGGAGATTGGTCATTACCAGCTCAAGTGCCGGGATATTGTATTTCGGGTGAATATCGACCGGAATGCCGCGTCCGTTGTCTTCAACCGAGCAGGAGCCGTCGTTGTGGATGCTGACGGTGATTTGCGAACAGTGCCCGGCCAGTGCCTCGTCGATGGAGTTGTCCACAATCTCAAAGACGCAGTGGTGCAAACCGCGCTCGTTGGTATCGCCGATATACATATCGGGGCGTTTGCGGACGCCTTCAAGGCCCTCCAGTTTTTCGATTTTTGACGAATCGTAAACGTCATTTGCGGCTGCCGCTACAGCGGCTTCGGAACTTGAATTTTCGGGCGTGGTATCTTCTGACATAAGCGATAGATAATGAAGCAGCCAGACTGACTAAAGCGACTAAAAAGTCAGCCTTTTTCGATTTAAGTTTACTTCTATAGTCGGGAGCCTAAGAAAAGACGGGTGAAGCTTTCGCATAAACTCGAATATGCATGCCGGGTGCTGGCCCAGTTGGGCCGCAGCTATGATCAGGTGGGGATGGTCCAAGTCGAGAGTTTGGCTGCGGCCGAGGCCATTCCGGTCAACTATTTGGTGCAGATCCTCAACGAACTGCGTGGAGCAGGGCTGATCGTGAGCAAGCGCGGCAAACAGGGCGGCTATGCCCTGGCGCGGGCACCGGAAAGGATCGCGCTGATTGAAATCGTCGAGGCGGTGGACAGTGAGCTACTGGAGCGGAACTTTGAAGCGGTCGGCCACTCCGGCGCACGTGTAGCCGGTATCTGGAGTGAGATCGGCGAGACCTTTGAAGCCAAGCTGCAGCAGCACACACTGGATGATTTTATTGTGCAGGATGCTGACGCGGGGATGTACTACATTTGAGCAGCAGCTGCATGACGGATTTTGTCGCGCAGATGGGACGGGGTGTAACGATCGCTCCCGGATGAAGAGAAATAAGTAAGGGAAATATCAGATGGAAATGCTCCAGTGCTACAGCTGCGGGCAATGCAGCCACGAAGGACCCGCAGCCAATTTAACCATTGATACTTCGGCAAGAACCCTGCCGAACACTACTGGGTTTAGCCCCAGTTGCAGAGTGCGTCGATATAATCCCGCGTGCCCTCGCGCAGCCAGCCGTCGAGTTGGGCCGGGTCTTTGAGTTGCTGTCCGCGCTGGCGCGGCACCGCGAAAAAGCTGGTTTTCAGTCCGCTCACGGCCGACATGTCGCCCCATAGCCGTTCAAACTGGGTGACTGGAAAAATATCCTCTTGGCCGTGCCCCCAGCGTTTTTTAACATCTTTGAGGGTAATATATGTGGGCAGGCGTTCGGCAAATGTGCGCACCGCGTGGCTGACTTTTGCACGGTCGGGCAGATCCTCACGGCTGAGACCGAACTGAGCGAGCAGCGCATCAATCTCGATCCAGTTAGTCAGCGTATTGTAGTAGCTGAGTTTGAGTTCGTCCGCCTCGCTGGGCAGGGCCAGTCCTTCCACCAGCCGCAGGCGTCCATCGACCCGGGCAAGTCCGCCGCCGGTATCATCAATCCGGCGGGGGATGACTTCGAAGCTGAGCATACCGCCCATCCGGCGGTGTAGTCCGAGCAGGCCCGGATCAAGATTGGCCCCCAGCGTATCGATATTATGCATCAGCAGGGTGCGCAGCAGCGGGCGGGACTGGAGCAGTTGCAACAGGGTGCCGTTGAGCAACAGGTTGGGGATTTCATACCAGTGCCCGACCGGGTGCAGGCATTGCAGCGGTAAATTATCGCGGTAGTCGTTACCTTCGCCGCTGGTTTTTGCCCACTGGATGAGGGCGGCATGCAGGCTCCCGCGCATCTTCTCCGCCCGTTCATCCAGCACCTGGTGCGTCAGTTCCTCCCAGGCGTAGCGCAGGTCACGCTCCATGGGCACGAGGCGCAGGCCGATGCTCTTGCCGCGTGAGAGGAGCAGCGGGCCATCAAAGCCGTAGTTCTGCTCAAAGTCCAGGAAGCTGGCGATCGGCTGGTGCGTCAGGTAGCTGGTGGTGAACACATGTCCGGGTGCAAGGCCGCTGGTCTGCGCTGTGCGGCGGCTCTTGGCCAGGTGCACTTCGAGGAAGGAACGGTGCCGACCCTCGAATTTGCAGAAAGGGTTGATCGCCTTAACCACGCCGGCCCCCATCGTCCAGCGACTACCCGCTCCGGCGGCCAGTGTCACCACCGCGACTTCGCCACGCTGGAGGGCGGCAGCTCCTGCGGCGCGGTCGGCGTCGCTGATGGCTTGCCGGGTCTCGACGACATCGCCGGGCTGCACGTCTTCGATTACCGAAGTGGCGGGCAGGCGGCTGTTGGCAATGCTGAGGCGTCCCTTGCGCAGTTGCTCGCGGATGGTTTCATGCTGCTCCGGATCAAAACCATTCTCGCTGAGCAAGGTTTCCAGATCGGCCCGGGAGGGACCGCTGCTTGTGGCGGTGGCTTGCGGAAAGAGATTGCCAAACAATTTGCCCGCTGCCTCACCCAGCTCCGGCTGAATCTGCGACTGGGCTCGGAAGTGGGTCAACTCCGCGCGTTTTACGGCGCCCAAATCGCGGATTTCATGCCGCAGCAGCTCCGGCCAAACCAGCGGGTAGTACCGCGGGGTCATCAGTGCCGCGCTCCCCCTGTGCCAGTTGGCAACGCTGCCCCGGTCGTTTATCGAAAAGTCATAGACCACCGGGTCCATGGCAAAGGGGAGGGCGTGCACCAGTTGCGTCTTGGTCCCGGTCAGGATTGTTTGCAGGGTCTCCCGTGCCTGCGTTTTGACCGCAGGGTCGAAGATGAAGCCCATGCCGCCACCGGACATCCCGCCCAGCATCCAGAAGCCCCAGAACTGTTGGCCGAAGGCCGCCCGCACTTGCTCGATCAGGCATTCCGTGTAGTAGGTGGTGCACCAGGGGATAATGCTTTGCAGCGGCCCGAAAAAGTGTTGGGTCGTCAGTGCGCCCAATGCTTTGATGTCACCGGTGCGCAAGGCGTTGAGGATTTGCTCGAACATCGCCAGTGATGCCTGCCGGCTCTCCCACTCATCAGTCAGGCGCAGCAGGTATTTTTCGGTCACCATTTCCAACACGGGGCCTACGTTTTGCGCCATCCCGCCATGAACCAGCACGAGGCTGTCCTGGAGTTTTGCACGGGTCGCGGCACTGACTTCCGCCTCATCAATCAGGCGATGGGCCGGCATCAGGCGTCCACGGCTGATACCGTATTCTGGATCGTCGGCAGTGGCCTCCGCGCCGGTGATGGATTTGATCCCCGGCCAGATCCCGCCCGAGTCCTGCCAACCGCCGCCGGAACCACCGAGCCACTCACCCAGAATCGCCCGCGCGGCTACGATGCGTCGCTCGTCTTCCTCCAGCGGACCATCGATGCGCCGGGTTTGCCCCGTCGCCCGCATCAGCAGGCTGATCATGCCGCCGAGCAAGTTGGTCGAGACCGCCAGCCGCGAACCCTTGGGGATGTCGTTGACCGAGCTGACCAGTTCCAGCCCGCGGCCGGGACCGAGCAAATGCCCCAACAGGGCAGCCAGGCTGGAAGGGGAGCCCTCCAGGCCGATCGGCACCACGCCCGAAGCAATCAGGGCCGCCTTGAGCAAACCATTGTAGTCTTTGGCAAAATCAAAGACCTCGTCCAGGCGTTCAATCCGGCTGATGGCTCCCAGGTCCACACTGACCAGTTGGATGACCGGCTCGTCAATGACCCGCAAATAAACTTCGATCGGCGGCTTTGGCTGCGGGTCGCGACCGTAAACACCCAGGTTGACGGAAACATTGATCACTTTCGCCCCTTCCGGGTAGTCCATGCCGAGAAAGAAAATATCACTCCAGGCGCTGTGGGTCAGGTCCATCCGCACGGCCGTCACTTCCTGCAGGACAGGGTAGAGACCCTCGGATTGTTCCAGCAGTGCCGGCTTCAATCGCAGCGGGTGGTCGTTGGCGCGCCCGACCCGAAACATCCACTGGTTGCCCTTGACCGAGCGCACCGAGCGGCGCACCTGATTGGCCAGATACTGCAGGCCCAACTGGTAGTAAGCCGCCCCCAGGGCACTGCAAATCGTATCGCTGAGTCCGCGCCGGGCGGCATCCTCGATAAAGGATTCCACTGCTTCGTGGAAGCGCCGATTGAGAAAGTGCTGGTAGCCATGGGGCGGAATGTGCCCGGCATCATGCCTTGCCAGTCGCTCCGGCAGGTGAAAGCGGTAGATCGCAAATAGAAAGAAGAGTGCCCGCACCCGGTGATAGAGGTTATTGGTCTCGCGCCGGAAGAGATCCAGGGCCTGACATTCCTGTAGCAGCGACTCTTGGTCGAGTTGTGCGCAGAGACCCGCCAGGGAACGATTTTGCAGTTCCCGGTCCGCGGAGGTGATGGTTTCAACGAGAACGGAAGCCATGGCCTTATGCATCGGAGCGAAGCGGGGCAAAGAGTTCGAGAATTTCAGTCAACAAGCGCTCCCGGTCGGTGCCCTGGAGGCCAATCGCGATCTGTGCCTTGAGCAGGCCGTAGGGTTGCTCGAGATCGAAGCGGTGGCCCTCCAGCTGCGCTGCCAGATATTTGCCTAATCCGGCGAACTGGTGCAGAGCTGGCGACAGCCCGAGGGCTTGTCCGGCAGGGAGTTGCGCCGCTTGCTGACGCAAGAGTTCCATTATCTCCGGCGTAATGACATGCATCCCGAAAAAACACAGGTAGTGCGCCAAACGCTGGCCCGGCACCAGCAGCTGCTGTTCAGCGTAGGTAGGGGTGGGTTTTTCTTCGACTTGATTGACTTCGTAGAGTCCGGCTTGCCCGGCCAGCAGGGTGCCGCCGATGGTGCCGAACTGCCGGAGCTGACTCTCGTGGGTGGATTGCACCGCTGACACCAGGCACTGCTCGCGCTGGGCGACCTCGATGAGTTGCGAGGCGCAGCTGCGTGTGCTGTCGTCACTCACGTAGATATGGTCACCCACCATCAGGAGGAAGGATTGGCCTGCGGTAAACTCTGCCACGCTCAGGATCGCATGCCCGAAGCCCTGGTTTTCCGGCGGCTGTTTGACAAAAACCAGTGCGAGTTCTGTATTGCCCGCTGCCTGGCGCAGCAGGGTTTCCCGTGCCGGATTATCAATCACAAGGGCAACCTCTTCGATCCCGCTGTTAGCCAGCTCAGCCAACTGCACGGATAGCGTCGAGCATGGCTCACCCCGGCGGTTGATCAAGGTCTGCAGCGGTAACTGTTCTTGTCCCGGACCTGCGGCGGTAATTACTGCTTTGGAAATTTTCACAATGTCTGATTGAGAGCGATCGTGAGATAATGCGAGTCGAAAATGCGAATCGGGCACAGTTGTCAGTGCTCGCTTTACGCAAGTGAACTTTGCAATGGAAGCAAGCCGCTACAAGCTCCGCACCACGGCTTTGGCCACGCCTTGCACCGTCAGTTCATTTACCGGATAGAGTTCCGGGTAAAATTTATTTTCCGCCTTCAGGTAGGGCGGCTCGCCGTGTTTGCGGATATAGCGCTTCAAAGTGGTTTCCCCATCGATGAGCGCCGCCACGATATTACCGTCCTGCGGCTCGCGCGGCTCGACCACCACCATGTCGCCTTCATAGATTTCGGCATCAACCATGCTGTCGCCCCGCACTTGCAGCGCAAAGGACCGGCGGCGGTTACCGAAGCCGGCGTGTTGGATGTCCACCTGCAGGCGGCCGATTTCGCCAGCGGGTTCAACCCGGTCGGGATAGCCGGCGGCGATGTCCCCCATGACCGGAATGTCCACCACTTCGGTGGCGTTGGCGGGAATCCCGTCCAAGTCGGGCGCGTCAGGCCGGTGAATCCGGAAAGTGCGCGCCTGGCCCGGAATGCGCTCCAGGCTCCCTTTGCGCTCCAGTGCCCGCAGGTGGCCCATCACCGCGTTGGTGCTCTTGAAGCCGAACTTCTCCTGGATCTCGCGGATGCTCGGCCAGTAGCGGTTGCGCCACTCGTAGTTTTCGATGAAGCTGAGGATTTCTTTTTGGCGGATGGTGAGGTCTTTCATTGTGTTCACTTGTTTACGTGAACGCCTGTCCATTGTCAAGTATAAGCTGCATTTTGAATTGAACACGTAGCAAAGCCTGCTTTGTAGAAGTCGTCGCATGCTAAAAATGATCAACAATTCCTGCCGTCGCTGGATGCTCCGATGGGGGGCGTCGTGGCTGGTGCTGTGGTTGGCGGCGTGCTCGCCGCCGCCGGAGATCGAACGCGGTCTGCACCCGCTGCCGCAGGACGTGGCGGTGGTGAACTGGGAGCCGGGTGAATACGGCGGTATTTTTGTGCTCAACGAGACCACCCAGCCGACCACCTTCAACCCGCAGGTGCCAAACAATCAAACCACCAGTCTGATCCTCTCGTATTTGTTGGGCGCACTGGTCGATTACGATCCTCGCAGTGACGATTTTGTGCCGGCACTGGCCAAGTCGTGGGAGGTGAGCGAGGACAAACGCGCCTACACCTTTCACCTGCGGCGGGGGGTGCGCTGGAGCGACGGCACGCTCTTTACCGCAGATGATGTCATTTTTACCTTCGATTGTATTTTGGCGGAAAAAGCGGATCCGGACAGTGGCAAAATGCTGCCCAAGTATCCCTCCCGCTACTACCAGCAGTATCACATTGGCGGGGAAAAGCTCCGCTACACTAAAATCGATGATTATACGGTGCGCTTCGATTTACCCGGTGTGTATGCACCCTTTATCTACGACATCAGCCAGCCGATTCTGCCGCGGCACAAACTGCAGGATTCCTTCGACGACGGCAGCTTTCAAAAACAATGGTCCACCCAAACCGCGATCCAGCGTCCCGGTGAGATCGTCGGGCTGGGGCCCTTCGTGATCCACTCCTACCGGCCGGGCGAGCGGTTGGTGCTGCGCCCGAACCCGCACTATTGGAAGGCGGACCGCCGGGGCCGGCGTTTGCCTTATCTCGACTATCTGGTGATCAAGTTTGTGGCCGAGTCGAATACGGAGGTGGCCCATTTTGCGACCGGCAAAAGCGATGCCTCGGCGATCGGAGCCGATGACTACGCCTGGGTGAAAAAGGCGGCAGCGACCTACGACTTCACCATCTACGAGCGCGGCCCGTCCACCAGTGTGAATTTCTTCTGGTTCAACCAGCACCCGGGCAGCAATGACGCGGGCGAGCCTTATCTACCGCCGCATAAGCTGCGGTGGTTCACCGACAAGCGTTTCCGGCAGGCGGTGCAATACGGCACCAACCGGCAGGGGATCATCAATGCTATTCTGTTCGGCAAGGGGGCACCGCTGACCTCGATCATTCCACCCGCGCAGGGCAAGTGGCACAACCCGGACCTGCCGCGCTACGATTTTGATCCGGAAAAAGCCAGGGCCCTGCTGCGGGAAGCCGGCTTTAGCTGGCGTGCGGATGGCCAGCTGGTTGATATTGAGGGCATCCCGGTTGAGTTCACGCTGCTGCTGGTGGAAAATGCCTCCAGCGATAAGATCGGCGTGACTTTTGTGGAGAACATGAAAGATCTCGGTATGCGGGTTACACTGCAGCGAACGGATTTTGCGACACTGCTGCGCCGCATCGACGATACTTTTAACTACGACATCACCATGCTGGGCTGGGGCTCCAGCAGCGCAGCCTACGATCCCTCCGGCAGCAAGGCACTCTACCTCAGCAGCGGCGAATATCACATGTGGCATCCGCGCCAGACGGAACCGGCTACCGGGTGGGAGGCCCGCATCGACGAGTTGATCGGGCTGCAGGAGCGCACACTCGACATGGAGCAACGGATCGCCTACATGCATGAAGTGCAGGCCATCCTGGCCGAGCAGTTGCCGCTGCTCTACGGCTTTACGCCCTACGGCTACAGCGGCATCAAAAACAAATGGCAGAATATTTACGTGCCGACCGCCGGCACCAGCCTGTGGAATATCGAAGTGATCTGGGAGGGGGAGCAGAGTAAATGACCGCCTTCATTCTCAGACGACTGCTTGCACTCATCCCGCTGCTGATTGGGGTGAGCCTGCTGGTGAATTTGCTGATGTATCTCTCACCGGGCGACTTTCTGACCCAGGCGCGGGCGGCGCGGGATATTGATCCGGCCATCATCCAGCAGCAGGAGCGTCAGTTGGGGCTGGTGGATGCCGCCGGCGAGCCGACCCGCTGGTATGTGCGCTACGGGCACTGGCTGGCCAATGTTTCGCCGGTCAAATACGGTCCCTGGGTGGGCGACGGGGACAGCGGCCTCCACTTCGGCTGGCCCTATTTCGGTGAGTCCTGGACCTACAAGGTTGAGGTATTCAGTCTGCTGAAACAACGCGTGCCGGCCACCTTTCTGCTCTCGCTCAGCTCGCTGCTGTTTGCCTGGTGCCTGGCGATTCCCAACGGGGTGCTGGCGGCAATCTACAAGGATTCGATCTTTGACCGGATCAGCGGTTTGCTGGCCTATGCGGCGCTTTCGATCCCGGAGTTTTTTCTGGCTATCCTGGCGGTGTATCTTGCGGCGGTGACCGGGATCTTTCCCGAGGGTGGGCGCTCTTCGGTCGAGAGTGAGTTTTATGCGCTCGGGCCGCGTATGCTGGACTATGCCTATCACTTGATTTTGCCCAGTATCGTGCTGGGCGTGGGCAGTGTGGCCGGGATGATGCGGGTGATGCGCGCCAACTTTATCGACTACATGCAGGCTGAGTTTGCCACCACCGCCCGCGCTAAGGGGCTGCGCGAGCGGGTCATCATGTTCAAGCATGTGCTGCGCAATGCCATCAACCCGCTGATCACCTCTTTCGGCTACTCCTTTGCCAGCCTGCTCTCCGGGGCGCTGCTGGTGGAAAATGTGATGAACTATCCCGGGCTGGGCCAGCTGATTTACGAGGCGCTGATCCGGGAAGATCAATACGTGGTGATGGCGGGCGTGCTGGTCGGCGTGATCATGCTGGTAATGGGGAACTTGCTGGCTGATCTGCTGCTGGGCTGGTCGGATCCGCGTATCCGCCAGGAAGGCGCGGGTGGCGCGAAGGGCACAGCCCGCAGCAGCTTCTGGTTGTGGGGTGGCCTGTTGGGGATTCTCCTGGGTGAAATCCTGCTGGAGGCTTACGCGCCCGGCGCACTGGGTATGATTGCGACCGGACTCAAGTATGCGGGCATGCTGCTGGTCGCTCTGCTGGCGCTGGGATGCGTTGGCCTGGTGTGCTATGTGCTCTACGTCCTCTTCCGGCAGCTTTTCCGGCAGGTGCTGCGGCGTCCGTTGGGGGTGGGGGCGCTCAGCGTGCTGGGGATCCTGTATTTCGGTGCGATCTTTGCCCCGGTGATCGCACCCTACGAAATCACCCGGCAGAATCTGGACACGCCCTACCATCCACCCAGCGGCGTGGTGTGGAAAGCGGGCGGGCTGCATGCCAAACTATACCAGCAGCAGGAGCTGGGCGCGGCACAATACCAGCATACGCCGGGGGATACCGCGCCGCTGCGCTTCTTTGCCAAGTCCGCGCCTTACCGGCTCTTCGGCTTCATCCCGCTGGAGCGCAAACTGTTTCAACTGGAAACGGATGATCCCACCGCCCGCTTCTACCTGCTGGGCTCGGACGATACCGGGCGCGACATATTCAGCCGCCTGCTGCATGGCTCGCGGGTCTCGCTCTCGATTGGCTTTATCGGGATTTCCATTACCCTGCTGCTGGGCTTCGTGGTGGGCGGCCTGGCCGGTTACTATGGCGGCACGGTGGACTTCGCCGCGATGCGGCTGGTGGAGCTGCTGATGTCGGTCCCGGCGCTCTACCTGCTGCTGGCACTGCGCTCCGCGCTGATGGGCCCCGGGCTTTCGCCGACGCAAACCTACGTGGTCATCATCGTGATCCTCTCCGTGATCGGCTGGGCCGGCACCGCGCGGATTATCCGGGGCATGACGCTCTCCATCCGCAACCGGCCCTTCGTCTTGGCTGCTGAGAGTATGGGGCAGTCCGTGCCGCGTATTTTGATCAAACACATCCTGCCCAACCTCGCCAGCTACCTGCTGGTGGCCGCCACACTCGCCATCCCCGGCTATATCCTGGCCGAAGCCGCGCTCAGCTTTCTGGGCCTCGGGATCAGCGAGCCTTCCACCAGCTGGGGCCTCATGCTCAAGCAGTCGCAGGGCAACATGATCGTCTTCTTTATGAACTTCTGGTGGATGCTCACCCCCGGCTTCGCAATATTTATCACCGTGATTGCCTTCAACGTGCTCGGCGATGTCCTGCGCGACATCGTGGACCCGAAAATGCAGACGCGCTGAATCTGTAGTGAACTTGAGTAGTGAACCTGAAAGAACCTGTAATAAATAATCCAGCCAGCCGGCTACTGTGTAACGATTCTGAATCAAACAAGTCTTGCTTGCAAATCCTGCGTGATTGAGAGAGTTGACATTACGTGTTCGAAATGGATGTTAATGCCAGCCATAACCTTAATTATATTATGTCGATCAAATCGCTTTATCCAAAGCCCCGTAAGCCTGAAAATTCTCGCAGCGGGTTCACTCTTATCGAGCTGCTGATGGTGTTTACCGTAATTGCGATATTGGCGGCGATCACATTCGGCATCTCAGGCGGGGTACGCAATGCCCAAAACCGGTCCAAGGTGAAAGTCGAACTGGCCGCCATCACCCAGGCACTGGAGGAATTCAAGGCTCGTTACGGGGATTATCCTTGGCACGATTCCAGTTCCGGCAGCTATCCCACTTCCCAGGTGGATCCGGATGGCTCCGAGGTGGAGGTGGATGCCACCAGCGTGATGATGCTCTATGCGCTCACCGGTCGGATGAAATTCGACCCGCAAGCCGCAGATCCGGTCTATATGGTGGACGATAGTCTCGAGGACGAAGAGGTCAAAAAAGCACCCAAGTTTCTGGAACTCTCCAAATTTACTTACACGGTGGACAGCAATGGCAACCCGGGGGCATTACTGGATCCTTGGGGCAATCCCTACATCTATCAATACAAGCAGGAAAATAAACCGGACAGTTGGGACTTTTTTGGCTACCATTTTTTATCGACAGGACCCGATTTAGAACAAGCAAAAGCAGCGATTCCAAATCTGTTTGATGCCGCAGATGGGCTATTGACCAGTGACTATCGCAGTGCAGCAGATGCTGCAGGTATTATTTTTGCGGGTGAATGAAGACAGCTGAAGGCGATGTCGCCGATGTTGGTGAACAAGTCTTCGTCATCCACGGCATAGCCGCCGAGATCGACCGTATTTGGCACCTGCGCAGTAGGCTTTTCCGGTGGCAGCGGGATGCTGAGGGCTGCCCCGATGTGTTGGCGCGGACGCTATTTATGTGGACGCGCTTGAGTATTACGCGTCTGCCGCCAGCACTCACGGTGTTTGCGGATCCAGTCGAGCAAGGCGCGCTCGAAACCGATGTCTTGACCGACTTTTTCTGACTCGAGCCACTTGTGCTTCAGGATTTCATCCCGCTCGGCCAGAAATTCCTGATACAGACTCGACCGCTTGGCAAAATCGTCGTCATCGCTCTGCTGCGGAGTTGCAGCGGCTGATTTGTCATCCTGACTCATAGCGAAAGATAGGGGGAGGTGATGGAATTTGGTCTCTTGCAAATGCGTGTTATTGATAGGCGGTAATTCGGCATTTGCTAGACTAAAGCGAAAATTTTATTTTTCAAAGCCGGGCTAAAATCCGGCGGGCAATTTCGATAAACACTTGAGCCGCATGCGAGTCGGGATCGCTGATCACGATGGGAATTCCGCGGTCGCTGCCTTCCCGGATCGCGGGATCAAGCGGGATTTGCCCGAACAGCTCGCATTCGAGGCTGCTGGCAATTGCGGCCCCCCCGCCTTCGCCGAAAATGGTCTGGCGCTGACCATCCGGGCCTTCGAGGTAGCTCATATTTTCGACCACGCCGAGGATCGGCACGTTGACTTTGTCAAACATGCGGGCACCGCGGCGGGCGACATTGTAGGCGGCCGGTTGCGGGGTGGTCACGATGACCGCACCTTCCAACGGGATGGTTTGCACCAGTGAGAGCTGGGCGTCACCGGTGCCGGGCGGCAGGTCGATCAGAAGAATCTCCAGTTCACCCCAATTCACGTTCTGGGCGAATTGCTGGATGGTCTTCATGATCATCGGGCCGCGCCAGACTACCGGGGTTTCGTCGTCGATCAGGAAGCCCATCGACATGACGCGCACGCCGAAGTTTTCGATCGGCACGATCATATCGTTTTCGATCTCGGGCCGTCCGGCTGCACCCAGCATCAGGGGCACCGACGGGCCATAAATATCGGAGTCCATCAAGCCCACGCCGGGCCGCCCGGCTTCCTCCAGCAGCCGCTGCAGCGCACAAGCGAGATTCACGCTGACGGTGGACTTGCCGACCCCGCCCTTGCCACTGGCCACCGCGATGGCATACTTCACTTTTTGCATGGAGCTGCCGTTCTGTGCTTTTCCGGCATTTGCGCCCGCGCCAGCTGGCGAAGGCTGTTGCTGCGGTTTGGAGATTTCCATCCGCACATTGACTTCGTTAATTCCATCCAGGGCACCGACGGCAGCCTTGACTTCAGCGGCGATTTGCTCGGGCACGTCTGCGTTGCCAGTGGTGACTGCAATACCGATCCGGGCGGTGCCGTTACTATCGACTTCAATTTCGCGCACCAGCCCGAAGGAAACAATGTCGCGGCTGAAGCCGGGGAATTTAACTTGCTTGAGAGCTTCTTGGATTGAGTTGCTGTCCACGTCTGATGAAAGTTTGCTTAAAAAATGCTGTAGTGTGCCCGCCTTCTCTGTGGACTCAACTGCGAAACTGAAATTTTTTCGTAGGCGCACAATTCTTCCGCAATTTCAGATTTGCGTTTGCGATTTCCGGGGCATGCCCGATAACACTTGGCCTATGCGTTTAACATATCTTTTTGTTCTTCCTTTTATATGCATCTGTGTGCTCGCTACCGGGCTGCACAGCCAGACGATTGATCTTGGCACGCTCGACCGATCCGGAGAGGGGAAAGTGGCCCTCGCGGTCGAGAGTGCCGATACTGCGGTCCGCACTTTGGCGCAGCGGGCGTTCAGCTTGCACGGCGGGATCACGCTGACAACTCCGGCCAGTGCGGCGTTTACGATACGTATTGAGCGGGCGGGGGAGAGCGGTGCTGTGACGCTGGTCATTGGCTCCGGCACTCCGTTTCAAGAGCAAGCCCGCCGCTCGGTGCCGGGGCGCGACTTGAATCATGCAGTCCTGCGCGCCTGCGACCTGGTGGTCGAGGCCACTTTGAACAGCAAAGGTTTCTTCGCCGGTAAGCTTGCCTTTGTCGGTAAGCGGGGCGGGTTCTCCGAAATCTATTCCAGCGACCTGCTGTTCAGCCAGGTGCGTCCGCTCACCCGTGACCGTGCCCTGGTGACCGGTCCACGCTGGTCGCCGGATGGGGGCCGCCTGCTCTTCACCACTTATTTCAAAAGCGGCTTCCCGGATATTTACGTCATCAATCTCGGGACCGGACGCAAGGAGCCTATTGCCACCTTTAAAGGCACCAACACCGGCGGTATTTTCAGCCCCGATGGTCGCCGGATCGCGATGGCCCTCACCGGAACGGGTAATTCAGAGATCCATATCGCGGACTCGCGTGGCAGAAATATGCGCCGCCTGACAACTAATAAAAGTAACGAAGCCAGCCCCACCTGGTCCCCTGACGGCAGTCGTCTGGCCTACACCTCCGACGCACCCGGTCGGCCGCAGCTCTACCAGATCTCGGTTAACGGCGGGGCCCCCCAGCGCATCCCGACCGACATCAGCGGCTATTGCACCGAGCCGGCCTGGAATCCGGTCGATCCCAATAAGATCGCCTTCACTGCCTCCATCGGTGGCGGCTTCCAGATTGCAGTTTACGATTTCAAAGCCCGCAGCAGCAAGCAGATCACCCAGGGTGCCAGCTCCGTCGAGCCCGCATGGCTAAATGATGGCCGCCACCTCGTCTTCACCCGGCGCGAGGGCGGCCGAACCCGCCTGATGATCGTTGATTCCGAGACCGGCAAGGTCAGCGCCCTGCATCTGCCCAGTTTCGGCGACGCCTCCTCGGCAAACTTTGTGTATTAGGCCCATTGTTCACCTTTTGAGGTCTTTTCCTAACTTATTTGATTCTTCAATCTGTTTGATCATCCCAAGAACTGGCTCACCTGACGGCACTTGGGTGTTTGCTGGCGCGGGAGGGCGGTAGCCACTTGACCTGTAAAAAACGTAAACCCTTGAAGTTCAATCGTTTCCACTGTATGAGGAGCTTAAAAGGTTTACCACGAAATCGATTTGCCGGAAGCTGGGGATCAACCTACCTGCCGGGTCTTGATAACCCTTTTATTGAATTCGTGAACCAATCCCGGAGGGTATAAATTACGGATGTCCTACTCACTCACTTCTCACTCAAGCGACTGTTGCCTGAAAGTGAGTTCCTTGGTCCGTGTTATGCTTATGGATCGATCCGGGAACTTACTGGCCGGCCTCTTCGCGGGCTGCTTTGCTCAGGCGGACGACATTGCGGACGGCATTTTTGGTGATGATATTGCCGCCGGAGCTGCGTCCGCGCACGGCGAGGTCTTTGAAGAAGACTTCCTCCTCGGTCTTGCGCAGTCTGGGGGCGGGCTTGAGATTGACTTTAACGGCGTCGATTTCGCCGCCTGCGGTCGGGTAGCAGGCAATGTAGAAGACGCGGGAGCCGGGCTTGCCTTTGGTGAGGTCGTATTCCTTGTCACGGGTCACGCCGCCGATGGTAAAGTGCTTGGCCAGGGTGGGGCCGGTCTTGCCGTCGCGGTAAACCATGCAGTAGGTGAGGGCGTTGGGTTCGGCGCGGTTGAAGACATCTAGGTGCAGGATATTTTTACCGAAAAAGGCTTTATCGCTGACCTTGCTGACGATGAGCTTGCCCTCCTGGTTGATGGCGATGACGTCATCGAGGCTGGAGCATTTGCAGACGGCTTCGTTCTTTTTCATGCCGGTGCCGGCAAAGCCTTCCTTGCGGTCCAAGTAGAGGGTCTCGTTGGCGATGACCACGTCCTGGGCCACCACTTTTTCGAAGGAGGCCAGCTCGGTCTTACGCTCCCGGCCTTTGCCATATTTTTGCTTCAGCCCGGTGAACCATTTGATGGCGTATTTGGTGAGCTGATTGAGATTTTTATGGGTTTCGGCGATCTCGTCCTCCAGTGCTTTGATTTGCTCCTCGGCTTTGAAGCTGTCGTATTTGGAGATGCGCTTGATCCTGATTTCGAGCAGGCGCAGGATGTCTTCGCGGGTGACGGCGCGCTTAAAGAATTTTTTGTAGGGTTCGAGTCCGGTATCCACAGTTTGGATGACGCCCTCCCAGGTCTCCTCTTCTTCGATGCGGCGGTAGATGCGCTTTTCGATAAAGATTTTTTCCAGCGAGCTGAAGTGCCACTTTTCTTCGAGTTCACCCAGTTGGATTTCCAGTTCGCGTTTGAGCAGCCCGCGGGTCTTTTCGGTGGCGAGGTAGAGCAGATCCTGCGCGGAGAAGAAGTGGGGCTTCTTGTTCTCGATGACGCAGATGTTGGTGGAGATGGAGTATTCGCAGTCGGTGAAGGCGTAGAGCGCCTGTTCGACGGTTTCCGGGTCGGCACCAGCGGGCAGATAAACCAGGATCTCAACGTGCTCGGCGGTGTTGTCCTCCACCCGGGCGATTTTGATCTTACCTTTATCGTTGGCGGCCAGGATGGAGTCGATCAATGAGGTAGTGGTCTTGCCGAACGGGAGCTCGGTGATGGCGAGCAGATTCTTTTTGCGGGCCTCGATGCGGGCGCGGACTTTGACCCGGCCGCCGCGCTTGCCGTTGTTGTATTCCGAGACATCGGCGATGCCGCCGGTGGGAAAGTCGGGCACGATCTCGGGCGTTTCTTTGCGCAGAAAGGCGATGCAGCCGTCCAGCAGTTCATTGAAGTTGTGCGGCAGGATTTTGCAGGAGAGGCCGACGGCGATACCTTCCGCGCCCTGGGCCAGCAGCAGCGGGAATTTGACCGGCAGGGTTTCCGGCTCCTGGTTGCGTCCATCGTAGGAGAGCAGCCAGTTGGTGGTCTTGGGGTTGAAGACCACTTCGAGCGCAAACTTGGAGAGGCGGGCTTCGATGTAGCGGGGGGCGGCGGCGGAGTCACCGGTAAAGGTGTTACCCCAGTT
>Ga0100390_10002143_pt1 | contig 17426 bp, 14 predicted proteins | sample CryGeymeta201514_FD_81540 | JGI IMG/M metagenome (GOLD analysis project Ga0100390, IMG submission 81540) | Groundwater microbial communities from Crystal Geyser aquifers in Utah, USA - Crystal Geyser metaG 2015-14 | ecosystem: Environmental > Aquatic > Deep subsurface > Groundwater | place... | reverse complement strand
CTTGCAGACGATCTGCGGGAGCTCGGCGTGGAACCGACCCAAAGCAATATGAAGGTCAGCGCCCGCGTCGCCGCGGCGGCCTATCGCGAGGCGAACATCAAGGCTTGCGAAGGTTTAGATCAGCCGATCGGAGACGGCGAGATTTGGGCCCTTCCGCTACAATTGCAAAAGCTTTCAGAACAAAGCGCGCATACGAAACCGCAATCGACAATCCAGCCGACACCCAGCGCTGGTCCTGACCAAGCCACTCCCCCGCCCCCGCCGTTTGCCCCCTCACCGTGTCCGTCACCGCAGGCGACCCAGAGTTCTGCTCCGCTGATCTCCGAGTTGGCGAAAACGGCGCTTGCGAAGCGGATCGAGGAAGGCACCTGGAGACCGGACCGGCGGCGCGACGTAGAAGCAGCGTTAGCTCTGTTCATTGCGGCCAATGGCGATGTCCGCATCAATGAGATTTGCCAGACCCATCTCATCGCCATGAAAGATCTCTTCCTGCGACTGCCGAGGGAGTATGGACGCGAGCGCAACGACCAGAATGGCACCAAGGTTCGCGAGACCATCGCAGAAGCACTGGTTCGAGGCGACAAGCTGCTGGCCGAGTGGAAGCGCGACCCTGTCGTGGCTGACGCCAATGGACTACCTTATGTCGGCCTGTCTCTTGTCACACAGAAAAAGCACCTGACGTGGATCAGCGCCCTTTTCACCTACATAGAAGGTATTGACCCTGCACTCTCCCCGACCGGGCTGAATTTCACCGCTGTCCGAAAGGCGTGTGCTCAGCCGCCTTACCAGGGCAATCGCCATTCAATCAAGAAAGGCAAGAAGAAGAATTCCAACCGCCTGCCGTGGAAACCTGACGAGATCACAGAACTGTTCAAGGCACCTATCTGGCAAGGATGTCATGATTTTACGAACAGGCTGGTTCCTGGGGATCAGATATACCACGATGGCGACTATTTTGCCTTGCCGTTGATCGTTACCACGAAAGCCCGCTCTAATGAGATCTGCGGGTTAGCCGTGGACGACATCTTTTTGGACTGCAAGGACCCATACATCTATATCCGGCCCAATGCTCTACGCGGTTTGAAAAACGATCAATCAGAACGTAAAGTCCCGATCCCAGAAGTCATTCTTGAACTTGGCTTCCCCGACTATGTCGCCGCGATCAGAGCGGCTGGGCATAGAGCATTGTTCCCCGAATATCAGCATCCGACTATGAAATTCGAGACGGTTTTCAGAAAGAACCTTTTCGATCCACTGCGCGCCTACTGCTTTCCCAATGGAACATCGCGCAAGCGCGGACGCAAGGATGTCGACATTCAGTCGCTCCGCACCTTCGGGATGGATGAAACTGAAGGCCATTACGAGAAAACTCGGGACCCGGCATTCGACGAGAAACATCGGAAGGGACTGGGAGGACACGAGCAAAAGGACACTGCCGGGAAGGTGTATGAAAACGATTTCGAGCCGCACGAGCTCCTCCCGCAGGTGGAGTTCCTCGCTTCGTTTCTTCCGCCAATCCCCAAGCGTCCTCTGAACATTCGGCCGCCCGAATATCAGAAATTCGGCAAGCCGCGGGGCCGCAAGAAAAAGATTGCCGCTGCGTAGCACGCAGCAGTTATGCGGCCCCGCCCAGCTCAGTCAGCTGATTGCGCAGGGGGTAGCCCAGCGCTAGGTCTTGCGCACTATGATTTCCTATTGTGGGACTTTGCTGCCGTTGCCGCTGGGCAGCTCGAATGCCCGGTCCTCCCAGAACCCGACGCTCGCTAGGGTCGGCTCTCGCGTTCGCGAAAGAGCGGCCTACGTCTTGCTCGAGCCATCCTCTTGCCGTCCAAACAGAACCAAGACTAGGATGACCCCAGGGAGGCTTGATGTGACCTACAAAGCAGTCGAGTTGAGCAAGTTAAACGTCAATCGAGGCAACGATCGGCATGGTGAGCTGGAAAACGAAACCGCTGCAATTGCGTGGCTGTTTACGCATCACCAATCCCAAATGAAAAAGCTTTCTCGCGATATCGCAGATTCAGGCGGCATCTATGAGCCGCCTCTCGTCTATCCCGAAGGTCAGTCATTCATTGTCTTTGACGGCAACCGCAGAATCACATGCATGAAGCTGCTGGCCAATCCGAAGCGCGCGCCATCATCCGAGCTACAGAAGTTTTTTGCCGGCTTAAAAGCTGAATGGAGCGGGTCATTTCCGACCAAAATTACATGCCGCGTTGAAACCGATCGTGACAAGATCGATGAGATATTGTTCCGTCGCCATACTGGGAGCCAAAGTGGGGTCGGACAGGCGAAGTGGGATGGCCGGATGAAAACCACCTTCGTCAATCGGACTGGCAAGGGTGGTGGTCTAAACGTCGCAGACGAAATCGAAGAGCGCCTTGCGCATGCCAAACTTCTGCCCGATCGCAAAAAAGTGCCTCGCAGCAACCTCAATCGGCTGCTGTCTGCTGAGCCATTCCGAAACAGGGTCGGCATTTCTACGGCTAAAGGCAAATTCCAGTTTATCCGCAAGGAAGATGCGGTTCTGCCCGCTCTCGCCCGGATCGTTGATGACCTCGCAAATCGCCGGATCACACTCGACGATGTCTGGGATGTTGATCGCAAATCCGATTATCTCGATGCACTTGAGAAAGAGGGCATCCTTCCGACAGCGGCAGACGCAATCGACGCCGTTGGGAAGAAGGCCGCGAAGGCAAAAGCGGACAAGCCCAAGGCAAAACCGAAAGCTCAAAAACTTCAGCGTCGCACGCGCCTCATTCCGGATGTAGATTACGGTGTAGCATGGTCCGGGCGTTTGCAACGACACCGCGCTATCTGGGAAGAACTTCAGTTCAATCTAGAACTTGAGTCACACCCTAACGCAATTGCTGTCCTTTGCCGTGTTCTCATCGAACTCTCGATCGATAATTACATTCGGCAGGCAGGTCTCACGACCGTCGCTGAGCCGGACGCGCTCGTCAAAAAGCTTGTTGGCTCCGCAGAGGACTTAGGTGCAAAAGGAAAAGTGTCGAAACGCTATCTGGAGGTGGTCCGAAAATCCCGGAATATGGACGCAATCATCTCGGTCGACACCCTTAACAAATACGTTCATTCGTCGAGTCTTGCTCCGGCCTCCGATCATCTGACGGCCATCTGGGACACGTTCGCCGAGCTCATTGTCCACTGTCTCAATGAATGAGTGGCAGACTCAGTATGTCGGTGGTGACGAAGAGAGGCCCAAGAGAGCGCGAACCCGCTTTTTAAAACGCTTCATTATGTCCTCAGACACGCATAGTTTCATCGGCCGTGTGTTTGATCTCAGCATCGTCGGTATGAACTTCGACAGCTATGACGAGTTGGCACAGTATCCGGATTGCAAATATGCGATCGATACCAACTACTGGTTGACGGGTCTGGTGCGGCGCGTCGAGTCGCTCAACATGGTTGGCGACATGCTTTGGCTTGACCCCGTGCCGACAAATTTTCGCGACCTCGCTCTAACCCGCTATCAGTGGCTCACCGTCATCACGGACGTATTTCTGACGCGCTATATCTCGGTCATCGACTGCGCGCTGCTCTTGGTGAACGAGGTTTACCGCCTCGGTCTAAAGCCAAAAAAATGCACATTGCAGAACCTTAAGAAAAGAGGGCTTCCAAGGGCTGTCGCGGATCACCTCCAGTTGATGCTTGACCAGCAGGAAGCGCTTCGCAGCGAGCGGAACAGCCGGATCCATCACGGCGAAGAACGTTACTTCACCGACGACGATGAGACTTTCAAAACCGCCTCGCTCTTCAACGACAAGTTTCACGGCATGAAGGGAACGGATCGAAATGGAAGGCGCATAAATGTTGATCGCTCGTTCAAAGAAGGCTTGGTTGGCATCCAGCGTGACTTCAATGGGTCTACGCGCCTTCTCAAGAACCAATTAGACAATCTCTACGACCTGCTGCGGGAAGAGTTTGAGGATAACTTTGGCCCTCTGATTGCCGCAGCGACCCATGGATTGAATGCAAAGGCGCGGAGAAACAATATCAGCGACGCGCATGCCCGCGCCGTAGGTAACCGTTGAATGTCGGCTCCTGATAACATTGGGACGCATTGTTGCCAGACGCGTTCGCGCCGAGCGAGTGGCTGCTTCTTGCGGAAGCTGCCGCTAATAACCGAAGCGGCGAATGACGAATTTTGGGTCGGAAGCCGTCACGGCTCAGATGGGGCCGCGAATGGCGGCTTTTCCAGACTTTTGAAAAATACCTGCCGTTCGGCAAGCGAACCCAAAGCCGCCATCGCGACTGGCCAGCACTACAATGCTGTTTTGCTGGCACAATGCGCAAAATTGGCACATCTTCTCGCCGCGACGAGGAGATTCTCATGTGGAATTATCGGGGCCTTAGGCGGTCGATCATCACGATGGTGTGGGCCACGACGTTCTTAAGTATGGCGGCCCGAGCGTCTGACGAAACATCGGCCGACCCTGAAGCGCTTCAGAAGCAGACGCGGGAGGATATTCTTGCGGCTTACGCTATTCTAGAAAGCCATCATCCTGGGTCTTACAATCCCTTCGACCCCGCGTTTCCCGATCGGCTCGAAGCAGCGAAGGAAGAGGCTCTGATGGCAACTGCGTCAGTCAGGACCGAGGCCGACCGGTTCCTCGCCGTAGAGTTCATCAATAAGTCGCTTTCCGATGGGCACGCACGGGTCCAGATCGCCTTTGATGGCAGCATCGTAAATTGGGCCGGGTTCGAGACCGCATGGCGCGGCAATGGCCTCTATGTAACGTCGTCGAGCCAGAGCGAGCCGCGCCGGGGCTCAATGTTAATCTCCTGCGATGGTCGTCCGGCCCGTGATTTGATCGAGCAGGAAGTTTTCCGCGTTGCCGGTCGTCCGAACGAAGCGGGGCAGTGGTGGCTGATGGCCGGGTCATTCTTCACCCGCGGTGAACTCTCGACCAGACCAGCGCCGGAGACATGCAGCTTCATGTCGCCGGAAGGCAGCGTTGATGCGGTGCGCCTCGCTTGGAGCCGCCCGTCAGTGGAAGAGTTCGTTGCGCGAATAGAGGCTGCTCAGCCCGACCCTCTCGGCATGACGCGATCAGAAGACGGGCTTCGCTGGATTACGCTGTCGAGCTTCTCGCCCGGACCTAGTGGCATTGTCACTTACGATGAGATTTTTGCCGAACTCGAAGCGCTCGGCGATGGCATTCGCAATGACCGCGCAATCGTTCTCGACCTTCGCGGCAACAAGGGTGGAAGTTCCAGCTGGTCTCGCAGGATCGCCGAAAAACTGTGGGGCAAGGCCGCTGTCGATTGGGCAATGGCCGACTACTTCCGCGAGACGGAGATCTGGTATCTCGCCGATGAGGGAAATGTTGCCTATTTCGGTGGATTGGGTGCAAGCTTGCGCGAGCGCGGGCTGCCTGAAATTGCTGAATGGGCGGACGATCTGCATGCCTCCCTGAGCGCCGCACACGCGGCCGGTGAGACGTTTTACAAACAATCATTTGGCAAGGAGCTGCTTGCCAAAGCGCAGCCCACTCCGCCCCGTGGTCTGCCGCCGGTTTACGTGATCGTCGATGGTGGCTGCGTCAGCGCGTGCCTTGATGCGGTCGATACATTTAGGCGCTTCAACGGCGTGAAGTTGGTTGGAGCACCGACGTCTGCCGACACGGAGTATCTTGAAAACCGACGAGAGCCGCTGCCCTCGGGACGAGGAAGCGTAATCCTGCCAACCAAGATTTGGGTAAGGCGGCCTCGGGGATCAGGCGAGGTCTATCATCCTGACATTCTGGTCACTGACCTCGACTGGACGACGGAGACGATGACCAAGCATGTCCTAAGCGATTTGGGGCGCAGAGGTTCGCAGTAAACGCTTCCAATCGGTCACGGTGCTCTTGGCAGTAATCCCCCATTGCCGCCGTCCGTCGAACGCTACATTATTCGATCAGCATACGAACAACTCTGTGGATGCAGAAGGGCGCCCGCTATGAAAACTTGATCAGGATCACGCACTTCGTGACTTTGAGCATCTATGTAAGAATAGGACATGCAGTGATGAAGATAGTGGCTCTGGCGATATGTGCACTTGTCTGCCTGACGGCTTCCTCGCCGCCCAAGCCGCCGCCCATCCTTGACCGCTACATCCATAGCGACGACTTCTCGATCAGCGATTTAGAATGGATGCGGGGAGCCTTTCCTGAGGCAAGTCAATCAGAGAAGATTGAATATAATTCCGTTGATGATTGGCTCAAAGAATGCTCGGTCGCTGCCAGAGCTGAAATATCTAACGATCTGCAAGCAATGGGCATCGAAAATCCAAAGCTCGACCTGACCTCACATAGCTATCCTATTTGCGACCAGTTTGCGTCGAAGCCAATGCTTGGCGCATTCGCAAATTTTGAAGACTTCTCTAAGGCTGTAGCGAGCACAAGGCCGATATTCCAGACTTTGGTGGCAACAACTGATCTTGCAGAGATGATCGCTGGGCCGACAACGACGTCTTTGGCTGATGAGTTGATGCATCGTCCGATGTCAGAACAGATTTATCGCAACGCAATCTCCTGGACGCAGCTTTCGAAGCCGGTTGAGGGCATTCCAACACTTACAGCGCAGCAGAAGCCGGTTCTTCTTGCTATGCTCATTTCAGAGATCCGAAAGCGCGATCGAGCGAACACCGCTTGGATGAAGCAGATAATCTCACTTCATGGATGGCCAACCTTCTCGCTCGTAGGGGAAGATGCCTCGCGTAAAGCATGGCTGATTGTTCAGCACGCTGACCACGATCCAGTCTTTCAGCTTAAAGTGCTGCGCCTGATGGAACCGCTCGCACGCCAAAACGAGGTGTCCCCGAAAGATTATGCGTATCTCTACGATCGTGTCATCCTGAAGATCAGCGGCATGCAGCGTTATGCAACGCAGGTTACTTGCGCCGCCGGGAAACGCATCCCTATGCCCTTAGCAGACGAAGAGAAGATGCCGGATTATCGGCGATCCGCAGGACTGGAGCCGTTCGAAGAATACCTGAACCAATTTCCTTATTCCTGCCCTCCGGACTGAGCACGACCGGCTGCCGTCGTAGGGGCACCGGAGTGAGGGCCAGCTGATCCGAAGCGGGCTCAAAATCTAGAGCGCTTTTAGAGAACATTTGGGGCACTAATTCGAAGAATGAAAATCGGCGGGATTCCAACCACTTGCGCTTATGAGCACTGTCGCCGCTCAATCCCGAAAGCGGAACGTCGGTTTCTGGAGGAAGCGGACGTTGAACCTTTCGACCCTTAACGAATATGTCTGGGTCGCCAGCCTACACGGCCCAACAGCTGAAGTTATGCAAACGGTAATGCTACCGAATAGCAAGGCGCCCTTACTGAAGCATTGATATCGCCAAGATAGGCCAGGGGCCCTAATGCTCTGAGCAAAACAGCAAGCGATTTTAAACAGTTCTTATAGCAGATGCTGGAATCAGTCATTGTGTAAGGCCTAGCTGAAAGTCTTGGAATTTTAGAAAAAATGGGCCCTCGTAAGCTACAGCAGGATAGCGAAGGCCAGATATGGAGAGACAATCGCGGGACGGTTCGTTGCATTGAATCTAGGGATTTCGAAGTGTTGATTTGTAGCCATTTTCCCTCGACCAATAGCTCCAATTATTTTGCGACCAATCGTCCTTCATGGTGATCAAAAGCGCTTTGCGACGTGCCTTTTCGATTGACCATCCTCTTTTCACCTTGCACATCCTTACTACGTTTTTCAGTGAGTGAACTTTAGGATTGGCACGAACAAAAAAGAGAGGCTTTAACTGAGAGAAATCCACAAGATCGAGCAGACGATATTGAGCGGGACCTATTGCCGCACAGATCGTCTCTGGCAATTCACGGCCCCACAGGGTCAACATTGAGAAGCCATTCTTGCTTTCTCGAAAGCGGAACCATTTGTAGTCTAACTCGAGCGTTGCCCGCTTAGCGAATCGCTCCCACCGCATCGATCCGGCAATCATGTTATTCGGCTGTTGCAACTTTAAACAAGCTTCTGACCAAGTCGTATAGTCGTTTGTGAATCTGATGTGCTGATCCTTATTCTTGTTCAGCGCTCCGCCAGATTGTGCAATTCCGGGCTTTATATCCATATCCGAAAGAAAGTTCGCACAGCATTTGCTGATCATTGCAGCACCCATTATTTTATCGTCAACTTTACGCATCTCGTTCTCCTATAATTTGAAATAGCCTGAACTTGTAACCATATCTGTTCGACCCTAGATTTGTATTATAGAATTCATATTTGCGATATCCAAGTATCTCGGCGCCTGAGCGAAATGGAGTTATTATACGATCATTTAATCCCACTTTTTATTGTCCAGCCGGGCCCTCGAAAAAAATCAGCACTCCAGCTTTTCGCTAGTTACGCCGGCGCGAATAACAGTGCCCTTGAGCCTGGACGCAGCAGCCTGCGCACGCGCCCAAGGCGCAAAAGCATTTCGCACGAATTGACTGGAGGGCATGGCCTCCGCGGCAGCTTCGGCTATCGCCGTCAGGCTGCGCTGCGGGTGACAATTTATAGTGCCAAGACTCGCCAAATGGCGCATCGCGACGACACTGGTGGTGAGCACATCGCCGAGCGCTTGTTCGCGGACAGATTTCCAATCGCCGCGCACCACCAAGGTGCCGATGTATTTTGCCGGCCAAGGCTTTGTCGGGATCCCGGTTGCATGGGCATATTCGGGCAGATGCATCGACGCTGCGAGCACCGATGTCGCCGCACAAAGATCGAGTCGCTCGTTGGCGTGAGGGTGAAGATTGCGGAGCTGGTTTGGGAGCAGCAATCCGAACTCGCCAGCACAGCGACGCAACGCCGCCAGGTCTTTAAACTCGCCGCCCCAAGTGACGGCGACTGCACCCGGGTATCGCGTCATCGCATCGAACAATGCCGACACAATTTTAGGCTCGTCGGCATCATCACGCGCGATGGTTCTCGTTTCTTCAACAACCGGCACATCGCTGCACGGATCGAAGCGCATCACCATCCATGCGGCAGCGGCAATACGGTGGAAGGCCCAGCGCAGTTTTTTCTCGGCGTCTTCGCCTTCGCTATCGGCGTAGGCCGCGTATCGTTCGCGATCAAAAATGAATTCGAGGTCGCAAACCAAAATGCGCAGCGGGCGCTGCGCATGACCGTTGTTGGATTTCGACCGCGCGGCAAAATTTCTGGCGTCGCGTTCGAGCGCGGTTGCGAAATCGCCCATCGGGCTTGCAGCAAATTCGTCGCAGGCCTCATCGCCAGAAAATCGATCAACGCTTTCTGGGCTATTGGCGGTTACGTTTGTGCAGGTGTCGGCAGAAAATTCGTTGCCGCTGTCGGAGGCAATGCCGGATTCAGTTTTGGTGGTGTTGGTGTTCATTGTCTGTGTCCTTGAAACGCAAAAAGCCCGCTCGTGGCGGGTTTGATGGGATTGATCATTGGTGTGGTGGTCCTGGGCTTTGCTCGTGATCAGCGGTAACGCTCGGAAGCTGTCACGATTTTGGTGGTGGGCGCTGGCAAGATTTTCTCTTCGAACCAGGCCAACTCGATTGATGCATCATCGAGCCGGACCTGTTTCTCCCAGACCCGCTCCGGCACGTTCCATTTGTAGCCTCGCGCTTTGAGTTCATCCTTGGCGGCGAATGGCGCGCCTTTGGCCGTGATCAGCGTGCTGGGCTGTTCGGCGGATTCCAGTAGCCGCGCAAAATGGCTGCGGACATTTTCGCCGTCGGGATCGCTGCGCTTTTGCGTGAGCAACCACAGCAAGCTCCACACATCGGTCGCTGCACGGTGCGCAACCGCAAACCAGCCATGCTGATTGAGCAGATTGGTCTGGCTGCGACCTTCAAACCCCATGTCCTTCCACGCGATCTCGGACATGCTGCAGGCCCAAGGCTTGTCGGCAATTTCTGGGTATCGCTGATCAAACCAGCGGATATCAAAACCCGCATTATGAGCCGTCACCAGATCCGCCCGATTGAGCAATGTCAGGACCTTCTCATCATCGATCGCCTGACCGCAAAGATCGTGATCACACAGGCCAGTCAATTTCTGGATCTGCGGTGACAGCGGCCTGCACATATCGTTCAGCCATGACCACGGTCCCAGATGCGCAAGAACCTCGCCATCCTTACTCACCCACGCAAGCAGGATCGCTAGTTCGATGAGTTCGTCATCCGCCGGCGAAAGCCCCGAAGTCTCCACGTCTACAATCGCGACGCATTTTGCATCGGGCGGCGCATTGCCATCCATGTGCGAAAACGGTTCGGGGATCTTTCGCAGGACGCGGTAGTCGCCGCTGTCGTCGAGCAGCTGCGCGGCACGCTCGAGTTTCTGTGTTGATGATAGTATTCGCATATTCAGTTTCTCCAAGATTGCGTTGGCGAAACCGGCGAGGCGAAGGCCGAGCTTATCCTGCTCTTTACCCTTCTTTTTTCCTTTCCCCTGCCGGTTCCACGGCCTCTCTTCCTTCCTGTCTTCTGCTATGAGATTCTCCGGCTGCGCCGTGATGGAGATGTATCCTTACGGCTGCCGGATCGCGGCCCGGGCCTGCGGTCTTTTCCATCGCTAGATGCAAAAAAAGGGGTGCCGGCCGAGCCCAATCAATGTCCCACATTGAACAGGCCCACGGCTAATCGACGCGCTCTGGCACCAGCTGGTAGAACCACTGGATGTCAAAAGTTGCCCTGTGAACCACGACTAGCTCGGCTCGGTCGAGCAGCCGGCTTACCTGCTCGAGGTCGAACGATTGACCCGCGAAATCGGCGTTCTTCAGACCAGGCCGCCTAACGATGTCAGGAGGCTGCACCTGGCCCGGATCGTTGACCCAAGAACACGACCCGAGATGGACAAGCACCTCGCCGTCTTCCGACAGCCAGACCAGCATGACAAGCGGTCACCTTGTCCTCTTTGAGCGAGATGCTAGTAGTTTCTACGTCCACCAGTGCTAGGGAGTCGGCATCGGGCCGCATGTTGCCTTCCGTGCTTTAATTGGGTTCACCGCTCGATCGGAAAGCGATGGCTTTCTCATCGCCGGCAAAAAAAGAGCGGCTGCTTGATCTAAGGCAGTTCAACGCTTCCCGTCGCTGTCGGGCCGGCCCGTCTCCCATGGAGTGCCAGCAAGTAAGTCATCAGATGCGGATTGCCCTTTCGATCCGCTTGATGACCGGGTCGAATCCTTGCGAGGTCTGCCACGCTTTTTGGGCGGTGACGGAGTGGCTTCGTCGATAGTTTCAGCATCCACGGATATGACATCGGAATTGGGCACCGGTATTACGTCGGCGGCAAGGCCACTCCCACTTGCAAACGTGGCCAAGAGCTTATCGTTCAGATCTTGCACTGCCCGTCGCCCGGCCTCAGTCTTGCCCAATTCGCTCCGGGTTTGAGCGAGCTCGTTCACCAGCTCGATATTCTTGTCCATTAGCTCGCGGCATCGGTCCTCGGCTTGATCGAGCTTATCCTGAAGCTCATCGCACTTGGTTTCGAGGCTATCGAAGCGATCGGACCACTTATCGATCTCCTCTTCGTGGGCATTGTCGTCCTCCGCACGATATTTGCCGACAAGCCCCTTCGCCAATCGGCGAAAGTTCTCGAAGGCGACATCGAGGGAAACATCCAGCTCGGCTGGCGCCTTCGTTATGAACGGCACCCCTTCGGCCATACGGCGCTCTTTCCAATTCTCGAACTTCTCGCCGATGGCCCCGTTCGCCTTGCTAAACCCGAGCCGCTTGGCGACCTGATTGGGGATGACCCGATCGATGTTATAGCCGCACTCCTTAAGAAGCTCGTCGGCTGCCAAATCGACCGCATTCTGCGTCGCCACCTTTGCCATGATCCACCTTTCACCACCTTGAGGCGAATAGAGCGACGTTCGCTTCTTTCGCATTATTCGCTCTATTCGCTTTTTTGGATCGTGCAACGCGTCATGATTTACTGGTTCCAAACTGATACAATTTCCTATCGCCGTTCGTTACCAAAAAACTTTCAATTTGCCACATATTCCATGTTGAAAATCGATTACTCAATACTGCAATGCAGCAAATTCTTTGATGATATATATAGGACGACCGATTTATTTCTCCAATATCTGAGTGATCGTATTTTCATTCATATCTTTATGGCTCCCAACATTTAGCAACATGGTTATATTGAGGATCATAGTATCTTTCGCGGAGAAAACAGATTCGCCATCCGATGCGCTTATTGGGGGAAGCGGTCGCCTGGGCATCACCGACGATTTCTTCCCTCGCTTTGCTGCGCGATACTTCGGCGGCGTGCAAAACCTCGATCACTTTCGCCATCTTTCTTATAAATCCACCCAACGAAGATTTTCTTAGCCAGGCCATCGGTCCGGCGAAGCCTCTCCGCTTCCTCGAATGACATTGTCTGAAAAATTGATTGGCGATCCGCATCGCTGGTGGTGCGCATTAATTCATCGACGATAAAGGGAGGCAAAGCCTTGTCTTGATCGCTTCCCGACAAGGCTTTCCGCCACGCAGCGATTTCTGGTCGCACGGCAAGGTCGACTCTTTTATCGGAGTATTCTCCATTTGCCGCCTCACTTAGTTGCCGGAGGAACGTCGGATCGGATTTCTGCCCTTGCACGAATTCCGCAGCCCATGTTCCGTAGTTGTCCGGGATTTTGAGAGTTGTTCCGCTTAACTTGAACTTTCCATCTGCAAGGCCCGCGAAGATCCAGTTCCGCTTCGCCTGCTGGACGCGCCTGATCGCTTCCAGGCGTTGCTGAATTTCCGGTCTCACCAAGGCATGGGGCAATCTGTCGAACCTTTTTAGAAGTTCCTTATCGTCGAGAAAGCGGATGCCGCTCACCGAGAAGCGCGATGAACACAACAGCAGCATGTCGCAGTTCATCTCTGTCAGGAATCGATGGGCTACCGGGGTCTTGGTCGCGTTCGGCTTCCCGTGTTTGCGGTCATCGTCCTCGCGTGCGTTGCATCGACGATACTTCTGCAACAGCTCAAGTGTAAACCGGTCCGAGCGCCGTTTGCGCTCGCCTTTTTCGCGCTGTTCGTCCGGCGACAAGACCTTCGGTTTTTTGGGTTCCTGTCGTTGCGAAGAAGTGCTGTAAACAACTCTCCCATCTGCGGTGCTTTGCTTCAACATCGCTTTTTCGAGAAGCTTCTTTGCTTCCTTAGCTTGCCTAGCATCTAGCGGGATTTGCTCTTCGGTTGCGAGGAGCAGCATTTCGCGGCGGAAGCTAGCTGGCCCGACGATCTTAACCCTGCCGAACTTCTCCTGTGCACGGCGCAGCGCGTCAATCTTGGCCTGTCGGTCCTGTGAATGAACAGCGATAAAGCTTGCCCTCTCCACGAAAGCAATCTCACCATTCAATCGGTAGTTTCGGCTGTGCGCCAAAGTCTCAATTGCATAGCGCTTAACCCACTGTCCGGGATCTTTCTCGGGAGCGCTGTTGAACTCGTCTGGTTCACCCCACAGGGCTGATGATGCTGGTTCGGTCTTTGGTCGGGGGCCCTTGCGCTTGCGTCCAGCCTCGCGCTCAAACGCCAGTTGCAACTCGCGTAGGATTCTATCGGCCTCTTCGCGGCTCGCCCTCTCGCGCTGCTGTTGACGATTGTGGTGACGCCGCTTTTCTTCGATTGTCGCCATCCCCTCGCGCGACTTGGCACCTTCGGCACGCTCGGCCCTGATATCATCGACCCTGTTTTGCAAAGATAGCTCGAATTCATGGAACTCGGTTTCAATCCGAGCTTGTTCGCCAACTTGCTCCTGAAGATCGAGATCATGCGAAAGGTCTCGCGCGGACTCTTCGGCCATTCTGCGGTAGGCGGGAGCGACAAACGGGCGCACGCGAATGTCACTCGACGGCGGTTGATAGGCTCGGTTACCGAGCCTTTTGCAAAGGCGCTTATAGCCAGCATTCACAGCGCTCGCAGGAATGCGATCATCTTCCTTATCTCGAACACCGTTCGCCACAAGATGACCGCCATCGATTTCGCCTTCGACCCGGTAAGGTTCGTAGCGAATGCCAACACGAGCAAGCCCGCGATGCAGCTCATCCCAGCTCTTCGCCTGTCGGGTCACGCCGCGAGCAAGCAGCTTGATCGCTTTGGTGGTCGGAAGCGCTTGGCCGACATTGCCATCCGTCGGCGCAAGAACCTCGGCATCGAATTCTACCTGCTCCGCTTCGACCGCCTTGAACGCTCCACGGCTGATGATGTCGCCGTTCGCCTCGGCAATCCTGAAGCCGCTCCAGGTGTGGTAGACACCGGTCTTATCGGCCACGTAACGTCGATTGGGTTCGGGCTTCAATTCATCCTGTGCCTCGCAGATCGCAAGAGCGATGTGGAGTGCCTCGATCTCCTTTCCCTGCCCCCACTCGCCGACCTTGCCTGAGCCGGCGTCTGCGGTGCAGACCGCGAGGTGCCAATGGTCGTAATGCGTGTCGCCGTGCTTCGAGTAGATCATCGGCTTGCCTTCAGCTCGCAGCACGCGGCGGAAGATTTCCCTATGGCGCTCAGCCATCTCTTCCATCACGGGCTCTTCACCATAAGCCACTACGATCTGTCGCAAAGAATTCTTTCCCGACGCGGCTACACGATAGGCGAACTCAAGTGCCTGATCATCTCGAGTGCCTTCCTCGAGATTGAAGACCGCTGCATCGAGAACCCGGGCATCCTTGCCGCGACCATCAGGACCATACGCACCGATATTGCTGGCCTCGCGGACAAACGCTGCCTCCTCACCGTCAAGCTCAAGGCCAAGAACATATTTGGCGACTGCCCAGCCCGCAAAGAGCGCCTTGCGATCGGCGCTCGAAATCGTGCTGATCCCTGCAAACAGGTGCCGATAGGAAATGATCTTCGCAATCACCGTTTCTTCCTCGGCTCGATCGACGTTGCCGGGTATCGCTTGAGCATCTCCTTCATGTGCTGTTCCGCTAGCTCGCGGGCCTGCCCTCCGAGAGTCTTTGCCTGGCGATCGAGTTGCTTGCCTTGGGCATGCAGTCGTTCAGCGATTTCCCGCAAATCCGCGCCAGCGTTCGCGGCGCGCTCTGAGTCAGCACCTTGACCGATGAGGCTCGCCAATACTTCGGCCGAGTTTCGAAGATATGTGCTCTCGTTCTCAATCGAAGCAGCGCTCTCGCGCACGTTGCGCGCGGACTGATAGACGCTCCCAATGGCAGCGTAGGTCGGATCATAGACCTTGCTTTGATTGAGGCCGCGATCCCTCAGAAACGCCGAGCGACTGAGACGGCCCTTCTGCCGATCTATCTCCTGTTTCTCATTTTCATTGACGCGGACCTTGACGACAAAGTCGCGTCGATTGCCCTTTGAGACTTCAATCGTCTCTTCGGCGATGTCAGTTCTTGTTCCCGGAGAGGGCTTGATCATGGCGTTCTCCCTTTTTCTTCAAGGGCGGCACGAAGCGTAGCGACACGACGCCCAAAGGAACGGGCCCCGTTCCCATCCTGCTTATTTAAAGACCCATGATAAGGCAGCTCGGATTGCGAAGAATTGTTCATCACAGTTCGAGCCCTAGACAGGCGAGGATATTGAGAAGGTCTTCCCGGGCCTGATTCCCATGCTTGAGAGCTGCATAAAGTTCAGCGCGATCCTCGAGCAAAGCCTGCGCCTTACTAACCTGTTCAGCGATCGGTTTCTCCAAGGCTACGGCAACGAGGAGCGCTTTCGCTTTCGGGATCGGGAACTCCTTCCCGAAAGTCTTCGGTCGCTGTGGCATTTGAGGGACCGTTTCAGGTCGACGACGACGCACTTCTGCGGCCCACAGTGTCCAGTCAGATCCACCGCCACTTACTCCTAAACTAACCCTAGCCGAAGCAAGGTTAGTTTCTTGGACGGGCGAACGCTCTGAAGCCGACACAGCGCTTGCGGATGCAGTGATAGGTGGATCAGCTGCGCCCAGTTCGTCGGGCTTTTTGATCATCGCAAATGCATCATCGATTGCTGCGTTCGGAAGCTCCGGCTGGCTATCTTTAGGTTGGCTCGAGGCATTCCGTCTTTCCGGCGGAGCGACGTCGGAAGCGACTCCCCCGTTGATTTTCGCTGACCTCTCGGACAACGGCTTGTCATCGCGCCGGGCAAAATATTCAGCGTATCCGTTCCGCACAGGCCACCTGAAACAATTGCGCTGAAGCCACCCGATCCGGTCAGCTAGAACGGCAATGTCGGCTTGCGATATGCTCGGCGAATTGCCGGCCAACTTGCGAGCGAGAACCATAGGCCGACAGGATTGTGGCGGCCTGTCCCCGTTGCCTGTCCCAGGGTAACCGAGCATCCGCAGGCGGGTGCAAATGAGCTCGTCGAAACGCTGAAGTTTGCCCAGCAGGACCGGCTCGTCGGGGTCCAGATCGGGCATCAGGATTTCAGGATTCTGTATTTGCTGGCGGTGGAAAGCCCTCCGCCCAGCTTCTGCTTTTGATAATTGTTGACTAGATTTTTTGCCCTGCGCTTGCTGGCCACTCTCCGAATACATCATTCCTCGCACTCCGTTAGGGATCCTAAGGAGTGGTTTTAGGATGGGTTAAAAAATATCGGTAATGCGGGGGAAAGAAATTTGCTTTCGGGTCTGGTCACGACGTCGCCTTTAGGGATTGAAGCGTGAGTGACTGGCCCACGTCCTGAGCAGATCAAAGGGGACTGAGGACACCTTGCCGTTTAAGAAAATAGGTGCTTCTGAATATCGATGAACGCGCCGCGGATTTCAGGGATCGAGCCGAGAACCCGCTTAGCATCGTTGGTGCCGCCATAGCGGATCTGGAGGAAGTCACTGATCCGATGCGGGGCGAGTTCATCGATCCCCTGCAACTCGTAGGCCTGCAGAATGTAGCTAAGGAACTTACGCATCTCGGCTTCATAGCCAACGAGACCGGTCGCCTTCGCGCCCTCAACTCGCTCCGACCGTGACAGCGGATCGAGCGTGAAGCGCACGTAGGCCAGCACGTCGAAAATGTCGCTTTTCGGGGCATCGATCAGGCGGCGCATGTCGTCCATGCGGTCGCGGTCGTAGCCCATTTCTTCGAGGCGCTGGATGAAGGCAGTGCGGCGGTCGGGATCGGTCCAGATGGCGCGGAGTTCGTCAGCGCTGGCAACCATCGTGCCGAGATCGCCGAACAGCTGTTCCATGAACTCCTTCGCGGTGATCTGCCGGCCATTGAACCAATAGGTCGTCTCGGCGACATACCGGATCTTGCGTTCCTTGCCGTCGGCCAGCTTCACCACCACACGCTCGACCGGAGGCGTGGGCTCGATCGGATCGTCACCACCACCATCAGGCGGCTCCGGTGGCATCGGCGGTCGAGGGCCTGTCGATCCTTCGATCGGCTCCTCCGGCTCCCCATCCCACGCCGGATCCTTGAAGTGCTCATAGGCCTTCACGAAATCGTAGATCGTGAAGAAGTCCTTCCCATCGAACGTCCGCGTGCCCCGGCCGATGATCTGCTT